>Ga0255051_10000025_pt1 | contig 50176 bp, 51 predicted proteins | sample JV7_2_9_MG_FD_181719 | JGI IMG/M metagenome (GOLD analysis project Ga0255051, IMG submission 181719) | Seawater microbial communities from Jervis Inlet, British Columbia, Canada - JV7_2_9 | ecosystem: Environmental > Aquatic > Marine > Inlet | place: Canada: British Columbia | collected 2016-10-06
TCTCGATGGCTTTACGACGCCAGGCGCCATTATTAGCCTCGTGATCCTGATTGGTGACTACTATTTCATCCCCGCTTTGCCACTGGTTGCCAATCGCCTGTGACATCACGTAGGTGTTCATCGAGGTGGAGGGGCCAATTGTGAGTTCGGCAAGATCAATATTGAGTGCCGCTGCCCAGTCCTGTTTCGCCCGATCCATCGCCTCACCGGCTTCGGTGGAGGACCCATAGTCCGAATAGGGTTGCACCCGGGTATGACGGTTGTAGTGTTCGAGTAGATCGTTGGCCTGATTAGAGACGTAGCTGCCACCGGCATTGGAAGCAAATACAAAATCAGGCTGGTCTTGCAGTTGATCGAACTGTTGACGAACGAAATTGATATCCAGTTGCATCGGTTTAGACTGCCATTAGCGTGAAGCGAATGTTCATTGATAATCACGCTGGAATTCCTCGAAAACCTGTTCAAAACGCTCGCTGTTTTTTACCGTGTAGGCGGAAAAATCGATATCCAGCTCTGAATGAATTTCCGACACCATCGACCACAGGGTTTCGCGCAATAACGAGGCGCATTTCATGGCGTAATAGCTGCGCCAGAGTTCACGGTTTATTGATGAGCCATAATAATCCTCGACCATCGTTACTTCCTGATCGGCGCTCAGCTCGTTATTGGAGGCCAGATTGGACAGGTCGAAAAGCGGGCTGTTAAAACCGGCATAGTCAAAATCGATAAGCCAGATTTTCTCGCCATCGTCGATAAAATTTGAAGCCAGCAAATCGTTGTGACCGAATACGATATCGACCTTGCCGACCTTTGTTTCGAGCGTCGAGGCGATATTCGCGTAATCGGATAGTCGATCCTTGTAGCGGCTGTGGCCCTGTTTTAACAGGTACTGGTAGTGACGCAATACCTGGAACACCCAGAACATCACTGGAACTTGTCGAAAATTCTTTGGGACTTCCAGGTGAAAGTGGCGCAGCAGTTCCACTATACGCCTGAGATTATCGTCATCCCGAACATCAGCTTCATCAAACACCTTGCCCACGATGAACCGAACTACGAGCACGCCAGGTTCAGAGTACACCAGTTCTGGAGCTACGCCCGACTCGCCCGCAGCGCGACAGCATTCAGCTTCATTGCTGCGCGAGATCAGATGTACGGGATCATCGTCACCGAGTCGGACAGCATAATGTTGGCTACCGTCGGTGACCTTGAAATTAAGGTTGGTCATGCCGCCACCGAGGGGTTCAATCTGCACGGCTGACTTCCAGCATTCAAGCCGTGCTATTTTACTCTCTATGACTTCGTTCATCATGCTCAGCTGAAATTTCTAATAGTTTCAATCTGGATAGTGGGGATGAAATATTTAGATCCATGATAGCATTGACGCACTCCTGCGCAATGGCACGATGAACAAATCTCATTTTTTCGAAAAAGGCTGGTGTCGATTTCAATTCGATGAAACGCTAATGCAGTGGATTGCCCACGCATTACCCTGTGCCCGAGAAACGATTGCTGCCGAGGAAAATGCGCAATGGTTACGCTGTGGTGGCACCTGGTTTGCCGGAGTCAACCTGTTGCCCAATGCGGCCGACGGCTCGGTTTGTGGAAGTGACGCATTACAGGGGAAGGCAAGCGATTTTATCAGGCAAGCGCTCGGACTTGATAATTTCGACTGGGACAGGGCGCAGCTGTCGGTGTGTTATCCCGGCTATCCCCAGCCTATGCCCAATGAAACCGAAGCGGCATATGGCTATCGCCGGGATCGCGATGCCGCACATGTCGATGGTTTCCTGGCCGAGGGCCCGGATCGGCGTCGGCATCTACGCGAGTACCATGGCTTCATTCTTGGAATTCCAATGGTTGAATTCGATGCGGGTGCTTCACCGTTTGTTGTATGGGAGGGTTCGCAGGAAGTGATCCGCACAACCTTCGCCGAACAATTCCGGGGCGTGCCAGCGGAGCAGTGGGGTGAGATCGACATCACCGGGGTATATCACCAGGTTCGACGCAAGATTTTCGGGCTTTGCGAGCGAATTGAAATCCATGCCAGGCCGGGTGAGGCTTATCTGGTTCACCGACTCGCTCTGCATGGCGTAGCGCCGTGGCAAGGCACCGCTAGCGCGACACCGGATGGCCGTATGATCTGTTATTTCAGACCCGAAACCGGTGGCCCCGAAAGCTGGTTGCTTAGTCCCTAGAACATTTACCAAAGCACCGCGTCAACTGGCAAATGCCGACGTATCTTGTATAGTTTGTGGTGTTATTACGTTTTTAATTTATTGTGACACACTCCCCTGGAGGCAATATGGAAATTTCGACCATTATCACACTGGTTATTATTGGTGCCCTGATTATTTATATTATCTCGATCTTCAATACCCTGGTGGCATTGAAAAATCGCTTTAAAAATGCATTTTCCCAGATTGAGGTACAGCTTAAACGCCGTTACGACCTGATTCCCAACCTGGTAGAAACCGCGAAAGGATATCTAAAGCATGAACGTGAAACGCTCGATGCGGTGATCAAGGCACGTAATTCGGCATCTGATCACCTGTCTGCCGCACAGGGTAATCCGGGTGATAACGCCGCGATGCAAGGTCTGGGACAGGCGGAAGGCAATCTTGCCGGTGCATTGGGCCGTTTTAACCTACTCGTGGAGGCCTATCCTGATTTAAAAGCCAATCAGAACATGATGCAGCTAACAGAGGAATTGACCAGCACGGAAAACAAGGTGGCCTTTGCACGACAGGCGTTTAATGACCAGGTGATGGAATACAATACCTATAAACAATCGTTCCCGCAAAACTTGTTAGCGGGTATGTTCGGTCACCTCGTTGATGCGGCTCTGCTTGAATTTGAAGACAGCGCAGAGATCCAGCAAGCCCCGAAAGTTAACTTCTAGACTGCATTACCGCTAACTCGATGCGGCGCCGATGAATTTTTTTCAGGCACAGGATAAAGCGCGTAGAAATACGCTATGGATGATCCTGCTGTTTATCCTCGCAGTCGGCGGTTTAATCTTTTTAACTAATTTGCTGCTGCTCGTTGTCCTTGCCTATTTAAAAACCGGCTATTTTGTATTTTCGGTCTCGGAACTGAACAGTTTCTTTGAGTTGTCCGTATTTGTCGGGGTTACGGTTGGTGTCTGCCTGCTGATATTTGGAGGTAGTTTCTATAAAACCATTTCCCTGTCCAAAGGTGGTCCAGCCGTGGCTGAAATGCTCGGGGGCAGATTAGTTCCGCAAAGTACCAACGACCTACAGCAGCGACAACTACTCAACGTGGTTGAAGAGATGTCGATAGCGGCGGGAATGCCGATTCCGAAAGTTTATTTGCTCGAGGAGAATTCGATTAATGCATTTGCCGCGGGCCAGTCTCCGGCCAACGCGGTAATTGGTGTGACACGCGGGGCACTGACACAGTTAAGTCGGGAAGAACTTCAGGGTGTTATCGCCCACGAGTTTAGCCATATATTCAATGGTGACATGCGCCTCAACATTAGATTGATCGGCGTTTTGCATGGTATTTTGCTGGTTGGCATGATTGGCTATTTCATATTGCGGTCATTGCGTTTCGCCGGTAGATCACGAAGTAAAAAGGGTGGCAATGGTATAGTCGTAATCCTTGCGCTCGGCATCGGCCTGATGGTGATCGGCTATGCGGGGACTTTTTTCGGACAGTGGATAAAAGCGGTAGTGAGCCGCCAGCGTGAATATCTGGCCGACTCGTCAGCGGTTCAGTTCACGCGTAACAGGGACAGTATCGCCGGGGCATTGAAAAAAATAGGTGGATCGGGCGCTGGTTCGTATATCGAAGATCCCGCCGCACCCCAATATAGCCATGCTTATTTTGCGAATGGCCTGGGTAGTTTTTGGCAATCGTTATTTGCTACTCATCCGCCACTGGAAAAACGCATCAGAGCGATTGATCCGCGCTGGGACGGAAAATTCCTCACGCCCCGGGCCAGCAAACAACCATCATCGCCAGAAGCATCGGACGCTGCATCGGCAAAAGCGACGGAATTCGCGGTAAATACCGCAATACTAAGTGCAGCTGGAGCGGCGATCGACCAGATCGGTACGCTGAACGAGGAAAATATCGAAAAGGTACGCCATCTTATTGTTGCCATGCCTGGGTCACTCAGAGAGGCTGCGCAGAGCGCCTATTCTGCGCGGGCAGTTGTCTACGCGAGTTTGATTAGCCATCAGGTCGGTAATAAGGATGTACTGACATTACTGGAGCAACACGCCAATCGCGAAATGCCTGCATTGACCAGGCAGTATCTACCTGAAATAAAGAAACTCGACGAGCATATGAAACTTCCCTTGTTAGAGCTTTGCATTAACGCCCTGCGGGAATTGTCGACCAACCAGTTTATTCAATTCGAGCGCGCGATTAATAAAATTATAGGAGCCGATAAAAAAGTTGACCTGATCGAATGGGTTATCCAGCGTCTGGTATTGCAGCAGTTGAACGAACACTTCGGATTGCGCAAACCGCCAAAGGCGAGGCACTCAACCCTGGGTGCGGTTAAAGCCGATGCCGAAACCTTGATGTCACTGATCGCTTATGTGGAACACGAGGACGACAGCGAGGCCGCAAATGCTTTTGATCATGGCAAAAAGGAAATTGGGGCGACCGCCCTCAATATCGTGCCTCGAGAGGAATTATCACTGAATAACCTGAATCAGTCGCTGGATAATTTGATGCAGCTTAAACCGTTGGTAAAACCACGAATATTACTGGCCATGGTGGCGATCGTTCTGAGCGATGCTAAAACCACGCCCAGGGGTGTAGAACTGGTCCGTACCATTTCAACCTGCCTCGATTGCCCGATGCCCCGGATGCGGGCCTGAGACAGGATAACAGCCGGGTGCTGCGAATTACCGGAGCAGGTTGCTAGTCAAAACCTTCATCCCCGATGGCGTTTCTATACTCGCGGACAGGTAGGCCGACTCATTTTCCGGCAGGGCATGAAGGCTGACCAGGTGATCGGCACCTATGGATTCGAGCATCGAACGCAACCAGTCGGCCCTGTTGTGATAAATCTCCAGCGATTGCAAGCGGCAACCCAGATCCGCCATGACCTGTGAGGGATGCGGTTTTGAGTGCCACTGAATTATATAGGGCAATATACCGTTTGCCAGCAGTCGGCCATCAGCGGTCAGGGCAATCTGCCAGCGCAGATTATCGCGACTGAGTTCGGTTGGGGTACCAGTTGAAAAGGCCGATTCCCGATGCAGGCGATGGATATCGGCTGTATTCATTACCCAGGTAATCAGCCTTGGCTGCCGCTGCAGAGATTCGCGCATCAGGGCGTCGTCGAGATTAAACCAGCGAGGTTGATGCGGCGTTCTACCATCGGGATCGATGGCAATTACCTCAAGATAGGCGTTGTTGCCGAGTTGCATCAGGTGATTATGGGTCCCCATGGTTTTGTGCAGACCACCTTTGGGAATTTCGACACCGAGCGTCGTGCCAACGTAATCGACACCCTGCTCCAGGGTTTCTGCTGCAATTACCAGGTGGTCGAGGTGATTCATGGCGTCAATTTATTTTGAATGACAATAATTCTCAAGCCGTATTTCAATAATTCGCCTCCGACAGGGTGATGATAGTGGATTTTCCCGCCCTGCTGATTTATGTTGTATCGATCAGTGACTGGAGGACAGCTATGAATATTACCAGCAGTAGAATCGACTATCGGGTCGGTGACGATATCCACCAGGCTCGCCTGGTCAGTGATGATTCACTCAGTGCCAATCGACCCGGTGTCATCCTTTTGCACGAATGGTGGGGTGTGAATGATTATATGCTTGAGCGTGCGCATCTGTTAGCCGAGCTCGGTTATGTGGCGCTGGCTATCGATATGTATGGCAATGGCAGGGTTGCGAATAACCCGGACGAAGCCGGTGAATTAATGAATGGGGTATTGGACGATATGGAGGCCGGTACCGCGGCCTTGCGTGCTGGTTACCAATTATTACTTGAACAGGCTTCGGTGGACGCGAATAAGACCGCCGCAATCGGCTATTGCTTCGGTGGTGCTATGGTGCTGCATATGGCACGTATTGGCATGCCACTAAGTGCTGTAGCAAGCTTCCATGGCGCCCTGGGATCATTTCATACAGCCGAGCCTGGCAGTATCAGGTCGCGAATTCTGGTTTGCCACGGAGAAGCCGATTCGATGGTGACGATGGAGGACCTGGCTGGGCTTCGCGCCGAAATGGAGACCGCACAGGCAAATTACGAAGTCCGGCTTTACGCCGGTGCAAAACATGGTTTTAGCAGTCGAAAGGCCGACGCCAATGGCAATCAGTATGGCATCGACGTCGGTTACAATGCGGTAGCTGATCAGGAATCTTGGCAAGCGATGAAATCGCTATTCGACGAGGTTTTCCAGGAGTAGTAGTTCGATGGCGAATAAAGAGGATCTAGGTGGCTACCGTCGGGATTACGAGAGCAAAAGTATTGGTAAGCAGGATCTGGATCCTAATCCCGTGCTACAGTTTGGACGGTGGTTACAGGATGCGATTGATATTGGTGCCATCGATGCCACCGCGATGACGCTCGCAACTGCTACTAGTGATGGTATCCCTTCGGCCAGAATCGTACTGTTGAAGCAATTCGACGATGCCGGGTTTTGCTGGTTTACCGACGCGCGCAGCCAGAAAGGCCGGGAACTCGTAACTAATGACCAGGCCGCGCTGTTATTTTACTGGCGTGATATGAGCAGGCAGGTTCGGGTACAGGGCAGGGTCGAGCAGATGGCGGCAGAAGAAGCCGAGGCCTACTTTAATTCGCGGCCCGATGGTAGCCGGTTGAGTGCTGCCGCCTCGCATCAGTCTTCTCCGGTCGATAGTCGCGCCGTGCTTGAAACCGAGGTACAACGTCTAAACGAAATGTACCCGGAGGGCAATGTGCCACGGCCCGAATCCTGGATCGGTTATCGCCTGATACCTGAGTATTTCGAATTCTGGCAGGGGCTGGTAAACCGGTTACACGATCGCCTGATATATCGACCGCATAAAGACGGCTGGTCGATAGAGCGCATTTCGCCTTAGACATGCTTGTCTCGGCACTCGTCGCTTTCGCCCACTATTTCGCATTTTTTGCACTCACGACCGCGCTTGTTCTACAGCTGGCGCTGATATCGGAATCGATCAGCGTTGCTACTGCGCGGCGTATCCAGCGCGCGGATCGGGCTTATGCCATCGCCGCGGTACTGGTACTGATATTCGGAATTCTACGAGTTGTTTATTTTGAAAAAGGAGTTGATTACTATCTGGGCAATACCTTCTTCCTGCTCAAAATAGGTTTATTCGTTGTTGTAGGTTTGTTATCCATCTACCCAACAATTTATTTTCAACGCTGGAACGCGGATCTGAATCAGGATATCGCGCCCGAATTGTCGATGCAGGCAGTGCAAAAGATACGTAAAATCATGCACACCGAACTGGTTGGCATTGTGGGGATATTACTGTGTGCATCACTGATGGCAAAAGGATTCGGTTTCGGTGGTTGAAGCGATTGTAGACATGATTACTATCATGGCAAATTTTACAGATCTTTTATCACCGGTACCGATATGAGCTATCAGGGCCATCAGGTTCGTGTAGGTGCCGATATCGGCGGAACCTTTACCGACGTGGTGCTAGAAGCAGGGCCACAGCAGTACTCGACCAAGGTCTTGACTAACTACAATGAGCCGGAACAGGCCATCATTGACGGCCTGGTAAAGATTACCGAAAAAGCCGGCATCGGTGTCGGGGATGTCGATCAACTGATTCACGGTACCACGCTCGCCACCAATGCGTTGATCGAACGACGCGGCGCCAAAACCGCGTTTATCACCACCGAGGGATTTCGCGATGTTATCGAAATGCGTACCGAAGGACGTTTTGAACAATACGATCTGAACCTGAGCTTACCGCCACCGTTAATTTCACGCGAACATCGTTTCCCGGTAGCGGGGCGAATCGCAGCCACCGGTCGTGAACTGGTAGCGCTCGATGAAGCGGCGCTCGAAGGTATTGCCGCCCACATCCGGGAAACCGGTTATACGAGTATCGCGATTGGGTTTATCCATTCCTACGCGAATGGTCAGCACGAGAAACGCGCGCGCGAAATAATCAGTAAACTGGTAGCCGGTGTGAGCATCTCGATTTCCAGCGAAGTCTCACCGCAGATGCGCGAATTCGAGCGCTTTAATACGGTTTGCGCCAACGCGTTTGTGAAACCCATAATGGCATCCTACCTGGGTCGCCTGGTCGAACGGCTGAATAGGGTCGGCGCGAACTGTCCGGTATTCATGATTCACTCGGGTGGTGGCTTGATATCGATAGAAAGCGCGATCGAATTCCCGGTACGCCTGCTCGAATCTGGTCCTGCCGGTGGCGCGATTTATGCCGCCGATTTTGCCGCGCGTTATGGCCTGGACCGCGTGCTCTCCTACGATATGGGCGGTACCACGGCGAAGATTTGCCTGATCGAAAACCGCACGCCGAAAACCGCGCGGACTTTTGAAGTTGCCAGGACTTATCGGTTCAAGAAAGGCTCGGGTATGCAGATCTCGATCCCGGTTATCGAAATGGTCGAGATCGGAGCGGGCGGCGGCTCGACAAGTTGGGTCGACGAGCTGCGCCAGATTCGTGTTGGCCCCGAGAGCGCTGGGTCCGAGCCCGGACCGGCCTGTTATGACCAGGGCGGTGAACTCCCGGCTGTGACCGATGCCGATTTGCTACTCGGCAGGCTCGACAAGGATAATTTTGCAGGCGGCGATATCAAACTATCACTCGATAAATCAGTCGCCGCGCTGGAAAGCGAAATTGGCAATAAACTCGATATGAATGCCGAGACCGCTGCCATTGGTATTTGTGAGGTAGTGGACGAAAACATGGCCAACGCGGCGCGCGTACACGCGGTTGAAAGCGGTAAGGAACTGGCCGATTTCACGATGATTGCCTTTGGTGGCGCGGCACCAATACATGCCAGCCGTTTGTGCGAGAAGCTCAATATCGATTCGCTTTTGATTCCCCCGGGTGCAGGCGTCGGATCGGCGATCGGTTTTTTGCGAGCGCCGTTCGGATTCGAAGCGGTTCGCGGCGCTTTTTTAAAATTGAGTGCTTTCGATCCGGACTGGACCAATGCGTTAATTCAGGAACTGGGTAAGGAGGCGGAAAAGTTTGCCCGCGCCGGAACACCCGATGGTGATCTTAATCGTGAGGTCAAGGCTTACATGCGGTACGAGGGCCAGGGTTGGGAAATCGTTGTGAACCTGCCGAAGCGGAATTATGTCGACGGTGACGATGCGCAGATTCGAAGTCTGTTCGAAGACGAATACAGGAGACTGTTCGGTCGCTCGTTGCCGGGACTTGATATAGAGATCATGAACTGGTCGGTGCAGGCGAGCTCACCGCTGGCCAAGGTTAAACCGGTGAACCGGTTAACCAAATCAGCGCAGCTGGAAACCGAGTCCAGGCGTAGAATTTTTGATGCCCGCGAACAGAAATATGTCGAGGCAGGCGTATTCGAACGCGGGGCGATGAAAGCCGGTAGCGAGGTGAGTGGTCCGGCTATTATTGTCGAAGATGAAACCACAACCATCGTCACCTCCGGCTTCAGGGTGACCATGCAAACAGACGGGTGTTTACTGGTGCAGCATAAAACCGGGGGCAGCAATGCAGACTAAAGGCATTTCCAGTGTACACATGCAGGTGATGTGGAACCGATTGATCTCGGTGGTCGAAGAGCAGGCGCTTACCCTGTTGCGTACCGCTTTTTCCACATCAGTGCGCGAAGCTGGCGATTTGTCTGCCGGTGTGTTCGATGAAAACGGCCTGATGATGGCGCAGGCGGTCACCGGTACACCCGGCCATGTAAATGCCATGGCCGAGGCGGTTGGGCATTTCATCAACGATATCGGCAAGGATAATATTTTTGAGGGCGATTCCTATATCACTAATGATCCCTGGAAAGGGACTGGCCATTTACACGACTTCACCTTCGTCAATCCATCGTTTCGCAACGGACGGCTGGTGGGTTATTTCGCCTGCACGGCGCACGTTGTCGACGTCGGGGGCCGAGGATTCGGACCAGATGCCAACGAAATATACGAGGAGGGCATTTATATCCCGATCATGAAATTTGTCGAGCGCGGTGAAGTCGATATGCGCCTGATCCACATATTACGGCACAACGTGCGCGAGGCTGATCAGGTGATTGGTGATTTGTATTCGTTATCGTCCTGTAACGACACCGGGCACCGACGTTTAATGGACATGATGGACGAATTCAGTCTCGAGGATCTAAACGAGCTGCGAGATTTTATTTTTAGCAATAGTCTGCGCGCGACACTAGAACAGCTTAAAAAATTACCAGCTGGCTCCTATCGCAATCAGATCACGGTGGATGGATACGATGCCGCGGTGACGATGAAGGTAAGACTCGACGTATCCGAACAGCAGGTATTGGCCGATTTTGAAGGTACCTCCGGGCTGAGTGCGAAAGGCATCAATGTGCCACTGGTGTATACAACCGCCTATGCCTGCTATGCGCTTAAATGTACGCTGGCACCGACGATACCGAACAATCACGCTTCGCTGGAGCCATTCAGGGTCACCGCACCGGTGAATTGTATACTCAATGCGGTGCATCCGGCCCCGGTAGCGATCCGCCATGTACTGGGACAGTTCCTGCCCGACGTGGTACTCGGTGCCCTGCACAAGATGTTGCCGAGTACCGTACCCGCCGAGGGTTCGAGTGCGTTGTGGAACGTACAGCTTGGCGCGCGCCCGATCGAAGGCGCCGAAGCGGCGCAGGGTGAACGGTTACGCCAGACACAGATATTGATGTTTAACTCCGGTGGAACCGGCGCCCGTCCCGGCCTCGATGGCTTGTCGGCCACCGCATTTCCCTCCGGGGTGCATACCATGTCGTCGGAGGTCATCGAGCAGGTCGGCCCAATCACGGTATGGCGCAAAGAGCTACGCGAAGGCTCCGGTGGCGCGGGCAGGCAACGCGGTGGGCTCGGGCAGATTATCGAAATATCGGCCAACCCCGGCCACAGGATCTACATCAATGCGATGTTTGACCGTTGCGCTAACCCGGCCAGCGGCCGTGATGGCGGGCAGCATGGAGCATCCGGAAACGTCAGTCTCAGCGATGGCAGTGCCATGCAAAGCAAGGGCAAGCAGTGGATACCCGATGGCAAGCACCTGGTACTGGAATTGCCCGGTGGGGGCGGATACGGGGAGCCAGAAAAGCGTGATCGGGCATTGGTGGAACAGGATCTGAAAAGGGGTTATATCAGCGAGCAGGAAGCAAAACAAACTTATGCTTACGAGCCGGACAAGGGGCAACAAAAATGAGCGAGAAAGTAGCAATTATCACTGCTGGTGGCAGCGGTATGGGGGCAGCGGGTGCAAAAAAACTGGCGTCCGAAGGGTACCAGGTGGCAATACTTTCTTCATCGGGTAAGGCAGAGGATCTGGCTAATGAGCTCGGCGGTATCGGCTTAACCGGTTCCAATCGATCGGTAGAGGATTTAACCAGGCTGGTGAATCAGACCGTGGATAAATGGGGGCGTATCGATACCGTGGTTAATAGTGCAGGCCATGGCCCGAAAGGGCCGGTGCTCGAAATCAGTGACGACGACTGGCAACTCGGCATGGAATTTTATTTTCTTAACGTGGTTCGTATCACGCGCCTGGTTACTCCGATCATGATCGAGCAGCAATCCGGGTCTATCGTCAATATATCTACCTATGCGACCTTCGAACCGGAAGCATTGTTTCCGACTTCGGGGGTATTTCGATCGGCGTTGGCGGCCTATACCAAGTTATTCAGTGACAGTTACGCGGCTGATAATATTCGTATGAACAATATTCTGCCGGGATTTATCGACAGTTTGCCCGAAACCGAGGAACGTCGATCACGTATCCCGATGGGAAGATACGGCCACTCCGAAGAAGTCGGCGATTTGATCGCTTTCCTGGCTTCGCATCAATCCAGCTATATCACCGGGCAAAATATTCGGATCGACGGTGGAATAACCCGTTCGGTTTAAATAATAAGTCGATCCAGCATTTCCTAGCAGGTTGTTGAAAAAGTCTCAGGCGAGTGCAGAACAAGGCAAATATGGGCGAAAAAGCACAGTTTACACGAAGTAAATGAGCATTTTGAGCCAATATTTAACGCCGTTATGTGCCGCATGAGATTTTTTCAACAACCTGCTAAGCGACGCTACCGAAGGATTTATCAATTGCGCCGACAGGCACTTCGAGACCGGCGAGCTTGCAGCCACCGGCTACCGGTCCGGAGGGAACCAGTTGGTGCAGGAATTTTGAGCCACCCTGCCGGTGAAATTTTTCATCCAATGCGTCTTTTAGCTGGCGCAAATTTGGGTGCTCTACCTTCGAATAATACTCCTGCAGAGCGATGATCAATTGCCAGTGATCATCACTCATATCAATGCCATCTGCTTTGGCATCTGCCAGGGCTGATTCGATAGACCAGCCATGTGGCGCATTTGGAAATGAATCACTTGATACCTGCATCGAACTCTCCTGCTATACCAGTCTAAACCTATACTTGTCGAAGCTAAAAATCAAATCGCGCTGGTGCGCGCATGTTCCAGATAAATTTCTCGCAGCTTCAAAAAGCATGTGCCGGGCGCCCCATTGCCAATTTTCTGCTCATCGATCTGCACTACTGGAAGTAGGTAACTTGACGTACCGCTGATAAAGGCCTCATCCGCCTGCAAGGCCTCCTCGAGGCTGAACCGGGTTTCGACTAATCGGATTCCGTGCGTGTTACATAGTGCCACAATCGCTTTGCGAGTGATTCCGGACAGGATATCGTGGCTGACTGGGCGCGTCAGCAGCAGGTCGCCGGTGACGATGAAAAAACTGGTGGCACCGCATTCGGTGATGTAACCGTCGGTATCGACCATCAGTGCTTCGTAGGCGCCAGCATCGCTGGCTGCTTTTTTGGCTAGCACCTGCCCGAGTAGATTTACCGACTTGATATCGCGTCGAGCCCAGCGAATATCGGCGACACTTTTCAGGCGCACACCATTGTCAGCGGCATCACTGTCGATCGATAATTTCTGCTGGGTAAACATGAATACGGTTGGTTTTAATTCACCATTCCAGACGAAGTCCCGGTCCGCTTCACCGCGCGTGACCTGCATGTAAACCAGGCCTTCGGTGACCTGGTTTAACTCCACCAGTTTATGAAACGCGGCCAGTATTTGATCCCGCTCGAGTGGTACCGGAATATCGAGTTCACCGAGTGAACGATGATAGCGTTGCATGTGTGAATCAAAGTCGATCAGCTTACCGTCGATCACGCCGGCGACCTCGTAGACTGCATCGCCAAACAATACAGCGCGGTCAAATATAGAAATTTTAGCCTCGTCTTCCGGCAGGTATTCACCGTTTAAATAAACTATTCGTTTCATCGGTCGTTTAAACTTCGCATTGTGATATCACGGGTTCTGATTTTTAACCAGGCAACTTGTTAGCCTTGCGGAACTAGTGACAGCAATTTACGCGATTTAATTTTTAATCACAAATGCCATGCTATGCGACTGGTTGTCGGCGACCACTCGGGATATCATGTAGGGCCTTTCAAAGTTGACCAGGTTAGTTAACGATGAGTCAATCGCGCCAACAGGAACTCGCTCGGTTATTTCGCAGCTTCCTGGCACCCGAATCAGTCATCGATGCACCGACATCACTTGCCGCCTATGAATGTGACGGCCTCAGTGCCTATCGGCAAACGCCGTTGCTGGTCGTACTGGCTGAGACCATCGAGCAGGTCCAGCAGGTAGTGCGGTTGTGTAATGAACGAGGGGTTCCAATCGTCAACCGTGGTGCCGGTACTAGTCTTTCGGGTGGCGCTTTACCCCACGAAGACGGTATTGTGCTCAGTCTCGCAAAAATGAACCGCATCCATAAAATTGATCTTCTGTCGCGTACTGCTGTAGTCGAGCCCGGGGTACGTAATCTTGCCATATCGGACGCGGCATACCCGCTGGGGCTGTACTACGCCCCCGATCCATCATCGCAAATCGCCTGTACCATTGGCGGCAATGTTGCCGAGAATGCCGGCGGCGTGCATTGTCTTAAATATGGTTTGACCCTGCACAATGTGCTCGGCGTTAAATTGGTAACCGCCACTGGTGAACTACTCAGCATCGATCAGCAATCGATGCAGTCGCAGGGTTTCGACCTGCTAGCGCTGGTAATTGGTTCCGAAGGCATGTTCGGAGTGGTTGTCGAAGCTACCCTCAAGCTATTGCCGATTCCGGAATGTGCCCGTGTGGTTATGGGTGTATTCGACAGTGTAGAGAACGCGGGAGACAGCGTGACTGGCATTATCGCCGGAGGCATAATTCCGGCCGGGGTAGAAATGATGGATAACCTGGCCATTCGGGCTGCAGAGGATTTCGTCCATGCGGGTTATCCGGTCGAGGCCGAAGCGATAATTATTTGCGAGCTCGACGGTACTGCCGAAGAGGTGGAGTCGCAGATATCGCGAGTTGAATCGGTGATGAAAAGCGCCGGCGCCACCGAGACCCGAATCGCCAGAGATGAGGCTGAACGCCTGTTGTTCTGGTCGGGGCGAAAGGCCGCGTTTCCAGCCGTGGGGCGACTGTCACCAGATTATTATTGTATCGACGGAACCATTCCACGCAAAGCGCTGGGTACGGTTTTGGCTGAAATCCGTCGATTGTCCGAGCAGTATGAACTACGTATCGCGAATGTCTTCCATGCCGGTGACGGTAACCTTCACCCGTTAATACTCTACGATGCCAACAACCCGGGAGAACTGGAAAAAACCGAGCAACTCGGGAGTAAAATCTTACAACTCTGTATCGAGCAAGGCGGCACGATAACCGGTGAACACGGTGTCGGCGTAGAAAAACTGGGTGAAATGTGCATACAGTTCAGTGATCAGGAGCGCAACCAGTTTCATGCCATTCGACAGGCATTTGACCCGAATTGCATATTCAATCCGGGTAAGGCGATACCGACCCTGGCTCGATGTGGTGAGCACAATGCGATGCACGTTCACGACGGCAAGCTGCCCTTCCCGGAGATTGAACGGTTTTGACGCAGCAACGTATTCCTCAGAACGACCTCGAAACCGAGTTAGTCGCTTCAGTGGTGCAGGCGGTTGCCAGTGGTACCGCTTTAAAGATTACAGGTGGTGGCAGCAAGACTTTTTATGGTAACCCGGTCGAAGCGCAAACGCTTGAGGTCGGCATGCATACCGGCGTTATTGACTACGATCCGGCTGAACTTGTGATTACGCTGCGATCGGGTTGTAAACTCGACCATGTTGATGCCCTGTTAGCCGAAAATAATCAAATGCTGGGATTCGAGCCCCTGCATCTGGGTGATAAGGCAACGATTGGTGGTGTATTGGCGAGCGGCCTTGCGGGGCCACGCCGTGCCTATGCCGGGGGCGTGCGTGATTTTATACTCGGGGTGAAATTGCTCAGCGGGCGCGGTGAAATCATGAACTTCGGTGGACGTGTGATCAAGAACGTCGCCGGGTTCGATGTTTCGCGCCTGATGGTTGGTACACAGGGTACGCTCGGTATTATTTTAGAAGCCTCGTTGCGCGTGATTCCTCAATTCGAAACCGAGCAAAGCCTGGGGTTCGAGCACAGTAGCGCAGAGTCGCATATTCAATGGATTAACCAGATGGGATCTAAACCGCTACCGCTGTCAGCTTCGAGCTGGTATCAGGGGCGCAGCACGATTCGCCTGTCGGGTAGCCAACAGGGTGTTGACAGCGCGGCTGCGAATCTCGGGGGTACCAGGGAAACCGGTATCTGGGAGCAGCTACGAGAACAAAGGCACGACTTTTTTACCGCCAATAAGAAACTATTCAGATTATCTCTACCCCCGACCAGTGAAGACCAGTTTCCCGGTGATTCCCAGTTAATCGAGTGGGGTGGAGCTCAACGCTGGCTAGGCGGTGAAATTGATCTGGATCAACTCAGGCAAAAACTGGAAAGTGTTGGCGGCACGGTATGCGCTTACCAGGGTGTGGACCCGGGGGCCCAGGTATTTCATCCATTAAATGACTCGATGTTCGCGCTGCATCGAAGCTTAAAATCCAGTTTTGATCCGGCCGGAATTTTTAACCCGGGTCGGTTATATCGCGAACTCTAGCCCGTGCAAACCAATCTAAGTCAGTCTTTTAGCCAGGAATTGAGTGCCGAAGTGGTCGAAGCAATATTGCGCAAGTGTGTCCATTGTGGTTTTTGCAATGCGACCTGCCCGACCTACCAGTTAAGTGGTGACGAGCTCGATGGCCCGCGTGGTCGTATCTACCAGATGAAGCAGTTTTTCGAAGGCAGCCCTGCCAATACCGAAATGTTGAAACACCTGGATCGATGTTTGAGCTGCCGTTCCTGCGAGACCACCTGCCCCTCCGGGGTGAATTACAGCCGCCTGCTGGAAATAGGACGCGAAGCCATCGAAGTGGAATTACCCAGGCCAGCGATCGAAAGTATCAAACGCTGGTTACTGACACGGTTCTTAAATTCTGGCTGGCTGTTCGGATTGATTTTGCAATGTGGAAGGTTGGTATCGTCTCTGCTTCCGGCAAGTTTAGGTAACGCGATTCCGGCACGCCAGAAATCGGTTGCCCGGCCAACTAGTCAGCACCAGCGACGCGTATTAATGCTGTCGGGTTGTGTGCAACCAGCTTTATCGCCCAATACTAATGCGGCTGCGGCGGCCGTTCTGGATCGATTCGGTATTACTGCGATCGAGATAGGGCCCCGGCATTGCTGCGGCGCGGTTGGGCTGCATACCTCGCAAGCCCGTCAGGGTCGACAGCAGGCTCAGAAACTGATCGATCTCTGGTGGCCGCATATCGAATCGGGGGTCGAAGCGATAGTTATTACTGCTAGCGGATGCGGTTTGACGGTCGGGGACTACCAGGCAATATTTGCCGATGATCCCGAATATAGTCTGAAGGCCAAAAAAGTGAGCGAATTGACACAGGATTTCAGTCAACTGGTGTTGAAGGAACGATCAAAACTGAAGTTTTCAGCAATTGAAGGCAAACGTGTTGCATTCCATACACCCTGTACGATGCAGCACGGGCTGTGTTTGACAGGGATAATCGAGAACATATTAACCAGTGCCGGTTATCACCTGTGCCAGGTGGACGATGCTCATCTGTGTTGTGGCTCGGCGGGTACCTTTTCACTGTTACAACCTGAAATTTCGTCGAATCTGCGTCGCAACAAACAGGACGCATTGACCGTCGATACACCCGAGGTGATCGCGACCGCGAATATCGGTTGTCAGATGCAAATTGCGAATGGAATCAGTGTGCCTGTTGTACACTGGATTGAGCTATTAAACGAGGCGATCGATTGAGGTCAATTTAATAACTGAATAAATCCTACGACTATTTCCCGGGGACAGGTGTGGGTCGACCGTCTTCATCGAGGGCCACGAATTTAAACATCGCCTCGGTGACCTTCTTTTCACTGCCGGAGCGAACATGTTGAGTCCAGGCTTCGACACGAATATCGAGCGAAGTATTACCCACCCCGGTTAATTCGGTATAAACACATAAAACATCGCCTATTTTGACCGGTTCGATGAAACTCATGCCATCGAGGGCGGCAGTGACGGTGCGACAGCGCGCGCGTTCGACCGCACAAATACCGGCCGCAATATCCATTTGTGACAAAACCCAACCACCGAATATGTCGCCGGAAGGGTTTGAATCGGCGGGCATTGCCAAGGTACGGATGGTGAGGTTGCCCTTTGGGGTATCGGTCATTATTTTTCCATGGATTGCTGTGCTACGGTTTGTAATGCTGGATCAACCGATCAGGCCGGTATAGCGCCACCATCGACATCGACGATGGTGCCCGTGACGAACTGGTTTTCGAGTAAAAAAATTGCCGCGAGTGCGACTTCTTCGGGTTTACCAACGCGCGGTATCAGATGATTGCCGGTGGTGTTGCTAAAATATTCTTCGCGCTCTTCGCCTTCTTTTAAAACCATAGGTGTATCAATCAAACCCGGGCAGATTGCATTGATTCGTATTGGATTGATTTCAGCGGAGACTAATTTGACGAAACCCTCTACCGCGTTACCGACGGTGCCAATAGCCAACGTTCCGGGTCGATATTTACGCGCCGGATAACCACTCAATAATACGATAGCACCGTCTTGCGCCATGAGTGGCGCACCGAGTCTCACCGTATTCACGTGGCCCCAGAGCTTGGCAAAAGAGCCCTGGAATCCGTCCAGATCCATCTCCAGGAAAGGGCCGACTGCGCGTGGCCCACCGGTTGCCGTATTGACCAGGAAATCGAAACCTGCGTGTTTTTCGAATAGTGTTTGGAGAGAATCTCGATCCAGCACATTGGCGATCTCGTTTTGCATAGCATCGTTCTGGTCCGAAATAGCGCCGCGCCGGCTAACCGTTACAACTTCTGCCCCGGCCTGATGTAGGAGTTTGGCTGTCTCCAGCCCAATGCCTGAGGTGCCGCCGAAAACGATAGACTTTTTACCGTTGAATTTTGCCAATGCCAATTCCTGTAAATTAATTGAATCGGATATTGTAGTGGAAAGTCATGCGGGACGCGAAAATACCAGGGCAATTTAGCGTATCATGGGGATAGGTTAATGCAGATAGGAAAATAAAACGAGATCAACCATGTCAGGGTACAGCCTCGAACAATTTATCAGCGAATGCAGGGCGGGCCACGCTGAAGGGCGCGAGCCAGCCGACTTTGTCGAAAATATTGCGCCGTCGATGTATCAATTACTAAACAGTAACAAGGCCTTTCTAAAGGCTGAACATTTCCGCAGTGATCCGGAATACTATGCGCGCAACGCAATTCACATCGATCCCGATGGCTTGTTAAGCCTCTATGCCCTGGTGTGGGAACCGGGGCAGTGGACACCGATTCACGATCACGGTACCTGGGGCGTGGTCGGCGTGCACGAAGGAATGCTGAACGAGTGCAATTACATCCGCACCGACCACCGCGAGGCAACGGCGAAGGAGGGTATCGAACTGGCCCGGGGTGGAGTGATTATGCTTTCGCCCGGTGCTGTTACCAGCTTTGTACCCAATCCCGATCACATCCACCTGACCGGCAACCCCAGTCCCGACAAACGCGTGGTATCACTTCACCTGTATGGTAGTGCGATGGCCGGTTTTCACATTTATGACAAGAATGCCGGCACCCGAAAATGGATCGAAGTGAGCCACAACGAGAGCTGAACTTAGATTATTCCGGCTTCGAGGCTTGCCGCCATCAGCATTCCTAGTTCTTCGCACTGGTCCTCATATTTCGGATCGTATTCACCGTGCAGGATGATCGTTTCCTGCACCGGCTTCCAGCTTAAGCCGGTGGTAATTTTACCGACAGCAATATTAGTTCCGGTACCATCGAGACCGGCACGAATATACAGCGCAAATGGCATGGCTTCGGTGTGCTCCAGGCAGGGGTAATAAATGCGGTCAAAGAAATCCTTTAGTGCGCCGCTCATATAGCCAAAATTTTCGGTGGTACCGAGAATGATCGCATCCGCCCAAAACACGTCGTCGGGTGTCGCCTGCAACGGAGGAATATGTTTAACTTCGACATTGTCGATGTCTTCGTGGTTAGCGCCGCGAAGGGTAGCGTCGACCAGTTTTTGGGTATTGGCCGAAGGATTGTGGGCGACTATCAACAGGTGCTTATAATCTGGCATGGCAGCGATGATAATCGCAGTGTATCGTATTTTGAAGCGATTATTGCGTAAGATTTTAACAGCTTTATTGTCATTCCTGGGCTAGCAGTGATCACATTTAACAGAGAGAATAAATATGGATAAACAAAGATTCGAAACCGGCCTGCAACAACGCAAGGCCACTCTCGGCGCCGAGTACGTCGAAAAAAATCTCGCCGCGGCAGATGACTTTACGCGTCCGTTCCAGGAGATGATGACTGAATGGTGCTGGGGCTTCGGTTGGGGTGATGATGTGATCGATGCGAAAACCCGCTCGATGATGAACCTGGCAATGATAGGCGGACTCGGCAAGATGCATGAATGGGAAATTCACTGCCGTGGCGCGATTAACAATGGCGTTACCAGGGATCAGATTCGTGCAATAATCCACGTGGTTGCCATCTATTGCGGTGTCCCGCAGTCACTCGAGTGTTTCCGTGTGGCACGAAAAGTACTGGAACAAGACGGGCAGCTCTAACAATAAGGCTTTAACCGAACAGCAAAATCGTCAATCAATATGAGTGATGCGATACGGAAAAACCTGGACCCTGTGTTACCGGCCCTGCTAGCCGGTCTGAGTCTTTGTACAGGCGCATTGGAAGCCAGTGACTATCTGAATCGATCCTATAGTACCCTCGAACAATCGATTACTTTAAAAGGTGACTTCGAAAATATTATCCGTCATGGAAAACTGCGTATTCTGTTAACGCAGGATTTTACCAGTGTGAATTATCTGCCTCGCCGTCGCTCTCCGCTGGCCGCTCAACAACGCATGGCGCAAGACTTTGCCTCGTCGCACGGATTAACACCGGAACTCGTCATCGTTGATAATTTCTCCCAGCTAATCCCCGCGCTGGTGACCGGAAAAGGCGACATCATCATAAATAACCTAACCATTAACGCCCGGCGGCGCAAGAAAATCAGTTTTTCTGTGGCAGTAGAGCAGGTGCGTGAACAGGTCATTACCCGAAAGGATGACGATTCAATTACCCGGGTAAGCGAACTGAATGGCAAAAGAGTGATGGTGAATCGCGACTCGACCTTTTGGCACGCGTTACGGTGGTTAAAGAAAAACAAATATCCGGCAATCGAAATACTCGAAATACCCGACAAGGTACAACTCGACCAGCTACTCGACCGTTTAGCGAATGGTGAAATCGACGCGACTATACTCGATAGTAATCGGGTAGAAATATTTCAGGGCTATCGCGACGATTTCAAGGTAGCAGTAGATTTTAGTGGACGACGCGACATAGGTTGGGGCATACGCAAGGATGCGCCTCGATTGGTCAGCGAGATCAACCGCTATATTCAGCTCGAACACATGACCGATCATATCGAATCGGTATTTGTTAATGACTTCAAGCAGATCAAAAAACGCAAGCTGGTACGAGTGTTGTTGCGCAATAATGCAGCGTCTTATTTTCTCTACCGCGGAGAGTTGATGGGCTTCGAATATGAACTCGCGCAGGAATTTGCGCGCTACCATGGATTACGCCTTGAAGTTGCGGTGCCGCGCAATCAACAAGAATTTTCGACCTGGCTGTTGGACGGGAAAGCCGATATAGCGATGGGGTTTCTGCAACCGAGCGAATCGCAGCGACGCCTCGGAATAGAATTTACCCGGCCTTACCACTATGCTCGACAACATATTGTAGTTGCCAAAAATGACCCCGCGAAGCAGTTATCTGACCTCGATCAGCGTACGATTATTGCACGCCGTGACAGTGGATACTGGGAGACGCTGACCAAATTGCAACAACAGGGCGCAGGCTTCGATCTGCGCGCAGCCACGGACCAGTCAGAAACCGAACAATTGATCGAAAAAGTCGCGAGTGGACGTTACCAGGCAACGTTGGCCGACGAGCAGGTTCTTGATATCGAGCTGGTTAAGTCGGTAGATGTGAGATCAGCATTTACGCTGGAACAGGAGGTATCCCATGCGCTTGCGGTACGTGCGGGGAATCCTCAGTTGAAAACTGAGCTCGATGAATTCATCAAGCGCATATACAAGGGCGAATTTTATAACGTACTCTATTTTAAATATTTCAAAAACAAAGGCTCGGTACTAAAGTTGTCAAAAGGGCGCATCGTCGATACCCAGGAAGGACATATTTCACCATACGATAAACTGGTGCAGAAATATGCCGAGCAATACGGTTTCGACTGGCGCTTAATCACCGCGCAAATGTTCCAGGAAAGCAGGTTTAATCCAAAGGCCAGATCGGGTAGCGGCGCAGGTGGGTTAATGCAGATAATGCCACGTACTGCTCGCTCGCTTGGATTCAAAAATGTCTATGAACCGGCTGATAGTATACAGGCCGGAATTAAATACATGGACTGGTTAGGAAATCGTTTTAACAAGGAATTGCCAGTCGCCGAGCGCTTATGGTTTTCGCTGGCCGCCTATAATGCCGGTCTCGGCCACGTGCACGATGCGCGGCGTCTCGCGGGTCGCATCGGTCTCGACCCGGACCGCTGGTTCGAGAATACTGAATCGGCAATGCTGTTATTGTCGAATAAAAAGTACTCCAGCAAGGCTCGATATGGATTTGTCAATGGTAAAGAGCCGGTTGACTATGTACGTGAGATTAAGCAACGATTTGAAGCCTACACCGAGTTGGGCGACAATTTACTGGGCGACTCGTTTCGATCGCAGCCTTCGGTTCTGGCATCACGCTGAACACTGGAAATTTCCCTGTTCCCGTGTTTTCTTATTATTAGGTGTTTTAATCAGCCAGGGCTTTTAAATCGGTATCGGGATTTGCAATTTCTGACGGTGGCGGGTGTCTGTTGGCTACAATTATCCTACGCCCGAAGGCATAAGCCGGGGTGTCATTCATCGCATTGACAGCTATTAATCGGTCGTCGGTGTAATACCATGTCGATTGACTATTGTCGGTAGCGCCGGGGCGTACCGCCGTGTTGGTATAACCGGTGTTGAGACCGGCAATTTGCAGTTTGCAATCGTATTGATCGGACCAGAACCAGGGCAGGGCGTCGTATTGTAAATCGGCACCCTCCAATACCTGCGCGATTAAATCGCCATGATCGGTCGCCAGTTTTTCGCCATCTTCGATTTCGGCACCACTGACACGACCATCTGCTTCGCGATCAATCGACTCGACACGAGTACCGAAACTGGTGGCGATACCCTGCTCGGCATACCACTTCGGGGGTCGGATGAACAGTTGCTCACGTTCAAGCTCACAGGTCAGGTATTTTTTCGACAGAGGTGGTCGTTGATAGGGTGGCACCGGCTCTTCACCGATCAAATATACATCAACAGCGCTACCCAACCTGATATGACGGGAAACAAATGAGGCTGCTGCCTGACCTGCACCGACAATTACGATGGGCTTAGCCATTTTTGATTACTAGGGTTCCGGGACGTAGAGTATTAGCCCTTCGAGTTCCGGTGATGCGGTAATCTGACAACTCAGGCGACTATTGTCGCGGCGTTCGACATCGGTCATTTCGAGCATGGTGTCTTCGATCTCGTCAATTTCACCGGTTTTGGCAAACCAGTCCTGGTCTACGAATACATGGCAGGTTGCACAGGACAGGCATCCGCCGCACTCGCCTTCTATATGTGTGACATTATTTGATGTGGCGGCTTCCATCAGGTTCAGGCCATCGTTGACGTCGACGGTAATTTCACTCCCGTCTTCCATTTTCCAGGTAATATTTGCCATTGTATTATCGTGCATTAAATTAGGGAGGCTAGGATCGACCAGGACATTTGATAGAGGCCCCCGAGGTTTCAGAATGCGCCTAATGTATCTTTTTTTAGGTGAGTTGTCTCGTCATAGCTTTAAGGATCAAATTTACTGGTGCCATGCTGAGTCCAATTCGTGAGCGTTGGTTCTCAAAACGGGTAATTGGGAGAAAAAACGAGCCAATAGTCAGTAATCTGCAGTCGCTTTTTGGCGGGTTAGAGCTATAAGTAACCCATGCTGCTGCAGAGCAGTTATAAATTAAAATATTTCGGAGGTGTAGTGCGTGCTTAACAAAGCTGTCAGGATTGCAGTGCTCGATTCGGTGCCCAAGTCTTACTGGGAAGACGACCTTGGCATTACCGATGCACAGAAATTCGTCGATTTACTCGCACCCGAAAACCCGCAGGCAATACTCGACAGTTACTATGTTGCGGAAAATGAGTTTCCAGATTCGCTTGACGACCACGATGCCTACCTGCTCACCGGCAGTCCGTGTAGTGTATACGACGATTTCGACTGGATGCGCCAACTTTCACAGTGGATCCTCGACGCCAATCAACAAAACAAGCGCATAGTCGCCGCCTGTTTCGGCCATCACCTGGTGGCGAAAATCTTTGGAGGAGAAGTCGCTAATAATGAACAGGGTTGGGCGATTGGTAATTACGCGTTGAATATTACTCAACAGTACGACTGGATGCAGCCGCCTGCAACCAATACCGGCTTATATCACTTCAACCTGGAGCGGGTAACGCAACTACCCGAAAACGCGCTGAGTTTTGCTAACACCGACGATTATCCACATTATGCTTACACATTGGGTAATAACATTCTAAGTTTGCAAGGACATCCTGAACAACCCAAGCGTGCGATGGATAATTTTCTTTCCGTACTAAAAGACAAGATCTCGGAAGAAGAATTAGAGAAAGCCACAATCTTTATCGATAATGGTAAACCCGATGCAGACATCTGGGCACAATGGATAATGCGCTTTATGGTTTCCTGAGAAGCATCCGCACTATGCCAGGACCGCTATATTTGGTTGATTTTAATTTGAAACCTTTGTTAAGAAATTTCTACCTGGTGTATCAGCCGATGCCTGTAAAGCTCTTCGTAATAGGGTCGAGCCAGGTCGGCAATAGTCTGTAGTCTGGATCCCAGGGCTAGCGGTTTTTCCCGGTAGGCCGAAAAACCGCTCGAATTCCAGACCGATTCATACCAGTATTTACTCCAGACCCCATCACTCTCGCGTGGCCCGGTAGGCCAATTCATCATGCTCATTTCGAATTCCAGGCCCAGATGATTGCAAATAATACGTAGCATCGGCTCTGGATTTAATAAAAAATCCTTACTGTCGATTACCAGTGGTGTTTCTCCACTAGTTCGAGTCACGTAATCGAATAATTCAGCCTGCTGTACAAAGCCGATATCGTCCAGCGTGAGGTTGTCGCGTACCGCGGCATAGGAGGCTACGACCGGTTCAGGTTCACGAATCAGGAAGCAGTTGGTCAGTGACGATAACCACTGTCGGTCGATTTCCGGTAACAGATGGAGCGTCATGTGCTTCTGGTAAAAAACCTGTTTTTGATCGGGTGGGTTACCGGCACAGCGGGCAACGATACTGCGCCAGTCGGTACCCTGTGCTGCAATAATTTCTTCTTTCCCCGGATGCGGGAGATCAGTTCTGGACAGGTAGTATCCGTACAGCGGCTCATCCCAGACCGAGCAGTCACTACGATTTTCCCAGGCCCGCATCAACGCTGTGGATATGTTGCGTGGTCCCGACCACATTGCAATACGCAGTGGCTTCACCGACATTCCCGTTCCAGCAATTCCAGGTAAAGTGTTTGCAGCGATTCCACTTGCGGGCCTCGCTGTCCATCACCAATCATGCGACCGTCGATCTCACTCACCGGCGCCAGGCCAGCAAAAGTCCCGGTAACGAAAGCTTCCTCGGCACTGTAAACATCGCTGAGACTGAAATTTTTCTGGTACACCGGGATATTGTTTTCCTCACAGAGCTGAATTACCACTCCTCGCGTAATGCCGCCCAGGCAATAGTCTCCGCTTGAAGTCCACACCGCCCCTTTTTTAACGATAAAAAAATGGGTCGAATTACAGGTTGCGACAAACCCGTGTGGATCCAGCATCAACGCCTCGTCGGCACCGGCTTTGGTTGCCTGAATGCAGGCTGTAATGCAGTTGAGCTTGGAGTGGCTGTTAAGTTTTGGGTCCTGTACATCGGGATATCCACGCCGGACATGCACGGTAAACAGGCGAATACCTTTAGACGCCGTTTCAGGCAATGCATTTTTATACTCTGGAATAATAACAATCGTCGGTGGTGTGATAGTGATACGCGGGTCCTGGTAAGGCGTCGCCTTGACGCCGCGCGATACCATTAAACGAATATGTACGCCTTCGCGCATGTTGTTTTTATCGAGAACATGATAAAGCCGCTCGCCGAGTAGTTCCGGTGACACTTCCATTTCCATATCGAGGGCCCTGGCACCGTCGTATAAGCGTTCCAGGTGTCGATCGAGGAACGCAATTTTACCGTGATGGACGCGCAATCCTTCCCATACACCGTCGCCGAGCACGAATCCGCTGTCGAATACCGACACCTTTGCCTGGTCACGCGGGAACAATTCACCATTGATGTCGATCAATATCGATGCATTGCGTGGGTCGTCCTGATATTCGTGTGTACCTTTCACTTGCTGTTACTCCCCTTCGAACGGTTATTCGTCTGCGCAGCCGAGATTGAAATCGACGCCCATGCTGTTGATGTTTAAATAACTATGCCCATCCTGCTGCCTCACTTCTGCAAGATTAGCCAGTTCAAAAAAAGCGCTGCGACTGATCAACGCCTCCAGCCCGTCGCGAAAGTGGATGTAGGGGCGAGGCTCCCCATTTTGCGCGTCAATTTCAACCCGGATCGGGTGCTGGCTGTCGGCTACGATTTTATCACCCAGATTGGTAGTGAATAACAGTGCCTGATTGCCATCCTGTTCGAATATCTCCAGCGTGGCCGCGACAAACGGTGCGTCGTCAACACGGATGTTCAGTTTTTCCGCGGGTGTGAGCAGAAAATACTGATCGCCATCTTTGTGTAACACGCTGGCAAACAGTTTGGTCAGTGACTCACGCTGAAATGCCCGACCCTCGTGATACCAGGTGCCATCCGAAGTTATTCGTATATCGATGGTTCCTGATTGCCCGGGTTGCCAGTCCTTGCGTGCCAGGCTCGATTTTTCTGCCTGCTCGATTTCGCGTAGTAAATCGTTCAGGTCAGTCATGGATGCAGACGAGTTCAATCATCGCACAATAATGTTTTGAGAGTCAGCCCATGTCAAGATAGACCTGTATGCCGGGCATGTCGAAATCTGGAAGCTAATTGTCGAACCGGTCAGGTATTGAGGCAGGTAGCGAGATTATCGTGCAGTCTCGCCGTGGAGAATTGCGCGCCTACGCGCGTCCTGATTCGGCATTGAAGCGAGGAGAAATATTTATTCCTTTTTGCTACCACGAAGCAGCTGCGAATCTACTCACCAATGAGGCGCTCGATCCCTTTGGGAAAATACCGGAATTCAAGTATTGCGCGGTGAAGTTGCGGGCAGCTTAGCCTGTTACTATTTTGAACTATCCTGGGGAAACCCGTAATTATCTAAGCGGAATTTTTTTCACACACCACTACTTTCAATACTTCGTAGTTAATTATGGAGTAAAGAAAGTTTTTGTGTGCGAAAAACCTTAACCTAAATATAACTAAATGAAATCCCTGCAGAGTGTAATGCACGATGTGTATTGCACCGCACTAACCCCCGGTCACCGGCGGGAAAAAAGCCACCTCATCGCTATCTTTCAGCAGGGTGTCGGATGGGCACATTTCATGATTGACCGCTACCAGGACCCTGGCTTCAGCCGAGAATTCAGTAGCCCAGGGGTCGCCCCGGTCAATTAGCAGTTGAATTACCGAGTCTACGGTTTCACTCTGTTTGCCGAATTCAATTGCTTCACCCTTTGATCCCAGTGCTTCACTTAAACGCGCAAAATATTTAACATTGATCATCGAAGAGTCCTAAATATGTTCGAAAAGCTGGATATCGACAAGGTCACCTTTCTTGACACCGTCATTTTCGGCGGGCAGTACGATGAAGCAATTGGCCCGGCTCATCGAAGTCAGAATTCCCGAACCCTGCATACCGGTTTTCTCGACCTGCCATTCGTTGTTCTTTCCTTTGCTGGCTATTCCCCGTAAATATTCGGATCTCCCGGGTTTTTTACGCATATCTTGAAGTGATCGTACTTTCAATAAGGGTATTACCGAGGGGGGTGCTCCTGCCAGTTTTCGGATCGCGTGGGTTACAAATAAACTGAATGTCACCATCACCGCCACCGGATTCCCGGGTAAGCCCATGAATATGCTGTTACCGATGGAGCCAAAGGTCAGTGGGCGCCCGGGCTTTATTGCAATTTTCCAGAATTCGGATTGCCCAATTTCCTCCAGAACCGACTTGATATAATCAGCCTCGCCCACTGAAACGCCACCGGTTGTAATAATTAAATCGGCTCTCCGGGAGGCCTCCAGCAATCCGGTTCGAATAGCATCTGGCTCATCACGGATCACACCCATATCGATAATTTCGACGTCTAGCTGAGACAGCATGCCATGCAGGGTATATCGATTGCTGTCATATATTTCACCTTTTTGCAATGGTTTGTCGATCGATACCAGCTCATCGCCGGTAGAAAAAAAGGCCACTACCGGTTTTCGAATCACACTGATAGTTCCGATTCCCAGTGAAGCCAGGATACCCAGGTCTGCTGCATTAATTTTCGAGCCCGGCTGCAACACTGCTTCACCCTGTTTTATATCTTCCCCGGCCGCGCGTACGTTTTCACCCGCACGATGACTGGATCCGATACGAACGATTTGATTGCCTGGCTGCTCTACCTGCTCCTGCATGATTACGGTATCCGTACCCTCGGGAATTACAGCACCGGTCATAATGCGTACACATTCATTTTTACCGCACACGCCATTGAATGGCTTGCCCGCGTATGCAGTACCGATATCGGAGAGCTCTGCGATCCCGTGCGCTGGAAGGCTGGAACCGGAGACCGCGAAACCGTCCATCGCCGAGTTCGCATGACCGGGCACGTTATTGGTTGAAATAACGACTTTGCTACTGATGCGACCCAGGCTATCCCTGATTGGCAGTTCTTCCGAATCCTGCAGTCGAGGGGTGCCGGCCTCGATCAGATCAAACGCCTGGTCGACAGTTTTAGAATCTGCATCCCAGGGTTCGGCGCAACTTGGATCGGTTTTTATAGAAGCTGTCATTTTAATTTTTTATATAGTTTATTTGGTAATTATTACTGATAAGCAGGTTGGAAAAAAATGGTACCGATGTTTGAACCAAAAATCAGTATTTAATGGCATTAATTTCGTTCCTGATTGACCGGATAGCAATAAATAAATTGTATAGCGGTATAAGCTTGCAATCATATTTACCTTCGTACTATGATAGGTCGCTTAAGGTACCTCTATACCAATTACTAGAGTAACCCGACATTTAATTTCAGACCACAATAATAACCTCCGGAGGATAGAATGCAGAAGTCCCTACATATCGACCCGGGCAAGTGTACCGGTTGTCTCCAATGCGAGTTGGCTTGTTCTTTCGAGCACACGGGGACTTTCAATCCGTCGCGATCCTTTATCAAGGTGTTTACCTTCCACCATGAAGGCAGGTTTGCACCCTATACCTGCACCCAGTGCGACGAAGCCTGGTGCATGCGCGCTTGTCCGGTCGATGCGATCAGTATTAACCTGGTCACCGGCGCCAAGGAAATTTCGGATGATAAATGTGTGGGGTGCAAGGTTTGCACAATTGCTTGCCCATTTGGAACGGTCAACTATTCCCAGGTAACCGGTAAGGTCGTCAAATGCGACCTTTGTGGTGGTGACCCGGAATGCGCTAAAGCCTGTCCCACCGCCGCGATTACCTATATCGACGCGGACTGGACCGGATACGACCGTATGCAAGCCTCGGCAGCCAAGAGTCTGCCGTCCGCCGAAGCAACAGCCTGACATTGGGGGAAATCAATCATGTCCTGGACAAGAAAAATTCTGAGGGTCGATCTCTCAAAAGGTAGCTGTACACCCGAACCACTCAACATGGAATGGGCGAATCAATATCTCGGCCAGCGAGGGCTGTCATCCAAGTACCTGAGCGAAGAGGTCGATCCGAAATGCGACGCGCTTGGGAAAGACAACAAACTCATCATGGCGACCGGGCCTTTGACCGGCACCATGGCCTCGACTGCGGGGCGTTACTCGGTCACTTGTAAAAGCCCGCTAACAGGTGCGATCGCCAGTTCCAACTCGGGCGGATTTCTAGGCGCGGAATTGAAATTTGCCGGCTGGGATATGATCATCTTCGAAGGCAAATCCAAGAACCCGGTATACCTGTTGATTCAGGATGACAAGGTCGAACTGCGAGATGCCAGCCACCTTTGGGGTAAGACTACCTGGGAAACCGACGATATCCTGCACGCGACCCACCAGGATCCGCAATTGCGTGTCGCCTGCATCGGACGGACCGCCGAAAACGGCTGTCTATATGCAGCGGTGGTTAATGACAAGCACCGAGCCGCAGGCAGGTCAGGGGTCGGCACGGTGATGGCCTCCAAAAACCTGAAAGCCGTTGCGGTACGCGGCACCGGGGGTATTGGTAACGTCGAGGATGCGAAGGCCTTTATCGCCGCGGTCGATTCGGGCAAGCAGGTGTTGGCTGATAGCGCGGTTACCGGGCAGGGATTACCGACCTATGGTACCCAGGTACTGATGAATGTCATCAATGGGGTTGGTGCGTTGCCAGCGCGCAATATGCGTGATGTCGGTTTCGAGGGTGCTGAAAATATCTCCGGTGAAGCCATGGCCGAGCCGCGCGCCTCGGATGGTAAACCCAACCTGACCACCAATGCTGGATGCTTTAGTTGCACGATCGCCTGCGGTCGAATATCTACCGTCGATCCAACGCATTTCTCGGTCAAGGACAAGCCGCAATACAAAGGCGCGTCGGGCGGACTCGAGTACGAAGCGGCCTGGGCGCTGGGTGCGGATACCGGGGTCGATGACCTCGATGCGTTGACCTATGTTAACTTCCTCTGTAACGAAGACGGCTTCGATCCAATCACGTATGGTGGGACCGTGGCAGCAGCGATGGAAATGTTTGAAGACGGCGATATCACCACTAAAGATACCGGCGGAATCGAACTCAAGTTTGGTTCGACCGAAGCGTTTGTGGCGGTCACCGAATTACTCGTTACCGGCGAGGGTTTTGCCAAGGATCTTGGCCTGGGATCGAAACGTCTGTGTGAAAAGTATAAACGTCCCGAGCTGTCGATGACCGTCAAGGGACAGGAATTCCCGGCTTACGATCCACGCGGTATTCAGGGTATGGGCCTCACCTATGCGACCTCGAATCGCGGCGCCTGTCATTTACGGAGCTACACCGTCGCTTCCGAAGTTTTGGGCATTCCTATAAAAACCGAGATGAATGATACCGATGGCAAGCCGGAACTGGTGAAAGCCTTTCAGGATGTGACCGCATTGGTAGATTCCGCCGGCTTATGCATTTTCACGACATTTGCCTGGGGTATGGATAATATCGCGCCGCAGATCGATGCCGCCTGCGAAGGCGACTGGAGCGTCGAAAATTGTATGGAAACCGGTGAACGTATCTGGAACATGGAGCGGCTGTTCAACGAGGCGGCCGGGTTTACAGCCGATGATGACAAGCTACCGAAGCGCCTATTGGAAGAAGTCATTAAGATTGGACCGACCGAAGGCCAGGTCAATCGGCTTGGTGAAATGCTACCCAAGTACTACGAGGTACGTGGCTGGACACCGAAAGGTGAAGTCACAAAAGAAACGCGCCAACGACTGTCACTGTAAACCAACACCCCTTTAGCCGGGTAAACGCTTTAGGGGTGGTTTTTTAGAGCATACCTCTTAAGAGTGCCTCTAAAAAACAAGATTTTTCTGCGAGTGCAAGGAAGCACCGCGCACAGAACCGCAGTGTATATGCCAATACATGAGGATTCGAGTGGGCGGCATTCCGCCACGGAGCTTATGTACAGGATGTAGGGTATGCCGATTTTGCAGGAGCAAAAATCGGTGACGCCGCAATCGCGGGAAAAGATGATTTTTAGAGGTACTCTTCATGCAACATTTAATTATTGGGGCAGGACCAGCGGGCGTCGTCGCTGCCGAAACTCTGCGCAAGGTTGATCCCGACGCCGATATTGCAATTATCGGCGACGAGCCCGAACCGCCTTATTCACGTATGGCGATCCCTTATTACCTGATCGACAATATCGACGAAGCGGGGAGTTATCTGCGCGAACCCAACAAGCATTTCAAGGCGCAAAACATCGAGGTGGTGCAACAGCGGGTCGACAAGCTGGACGCCGCGAAAAAGCAGATCACGCTTGCCGATGGCAGTACCCGTGCTTACGATAAACTGCTAATTGCTACTGGCTCGCATCCAGTCAGCCCACCGATTCCGGGGCTGGACCTGCCGCAGGTACATTCTTGCTGGACGCTCGAGGATGCGCGTAACATTATCAAGTTGGCGCAATCCGGGTCTAACGTGGTGCTGATCGGTGCGGGTTTTATCGGCTGCATTATTCTCGAGGCACTGGTCAAACGGGGGGTTAATCTCACCGTCGTCGAAACCGGCAACCGCATGGTGCCACGTATGCTGGACGATAAAGCAGGCGGATTGCTTGAAACCTGGTGTAACAGCCAGGGTATCGATGTTCATACCTCCTGTAGCGTTGAATCGGTCAGTGAAGCCGGAGGCAGCCAGGTCGAAGTTGCACTAAGTGACGGCGGTAAACTTAGCGCCGCACTGGTGATTACTGCGACCGGCGTAAAGGCGAATACCGAATTACTCGAAGGTACCGGCATCGACACCGATATTGGTGTGCTGGTTAACAAATGTATGCAGTCCAGTGACGCGGATGTTTATGCGGCGGGAGATGTCGCCCAGGGCGTGGACTTCTCAACTGGTAACCAGGAAGTACAGGCGATCCAACCCACTGCGACCGATCATGGCAGAATTGCTGCACTGAATATGGCGGGCCGTGGTGATGAGCATCAAGGTACCTTAAATATGAACATTCTTGATACCGTGGGGCTGGTATCCTGTTCTTTTGGATTGTGGATGGGGGTCGATGGAGGTGACCAGTCGGAACTCTACACTCCCGAAGAATTTCAGTACATAAACCTGCAATTTGATGGTAATTGTCTTGTCGGTGCGAGCAGTGTCGGTAAAACCCAACACATCGGCGTGTTACGCGGATTGATCGAATCGCGCATCGACCTGGGTAAATGGAAAGATCGATTGATGGAAGATCCGACCGCGATAATGGAAGCCTATATGGCCAGCACCCAGGAGCTTGGGTACTCTTAAGATTAGTTACGTGAAAATGTATATCGAGTTTTATGCTTCGTTGATGAAGTATCTGCCACCCGGTAAATCGCGTTTTCGTCGTGAAATCGATGCGGACGAATCACAAATTCTCAGCCGTTTAATCCAGCGTTTTCAAATTACCGAAGAAGAAGCTCATATAGTGCTCGTTAACGGGCATTTTATTAACAGGGAGAATCGCGATCAGCATAATTTACAGGAAGGTGACGTGGTATCAATCTGGCCACCGGTTGCGGGCGGTTAATTTATCATTAGGCATCACCTATGAACGACCGATCCGAGGTGAATTACGAAATGGGATATGGTGCGCAGGAATTTAGCAAGGTACTCTGCGGGCCCTTTAGTGGGGAAAAATCCGAATATGTGAGTGAGTCGATAGCCAGTAATCACTGGAAGGTCAGGCAAAAGAACTCATCGTTTTGTGTTGAAATCGAGGTGTCCGAACAACCCGATCGTGAACTTGGCTTGTTACGTCTACCAGTACTTAAGGTCCGATTTGAAATACTGGATGATCCTGGCGATTCCACGGCCGCGTTCTTCAAACGATTTCACCAGTATTTTCATAAAGGCGGCGGATGAACCAGGCGCAAAAAGACCGTTATGCACGCCACATACGACTACAGCAGATAGGCGAACAGGGGCAGAAAACGATACTCGACTCGACAGCCCTGATTGTCGGTATGGGCGGGCTCGGTTCACCCGCAGCAATGTACCTCGCGGCCGCAGGTATCGGAAAACTGATTATTAGTGACTACGATATGGTCGAGACCTCCAACCTGCAGCGCCAGATTATTCATTTCGATCAATCGGTTGGTGAAAACAAGGTCGATTCGGCGAAGGCAACCATTGAAGCGCTAAATCCCGATTGCAAGGTCGAAACAATTGGCTATCAGATTGATGGTGATGAGCTGAAATCTACTATTGAAGGCGTCGATATTGTTCTCGACTGCAGCGACAATTTCCCCACCCGCTTCGAGGTCAATCGATACTGCGTTGAAACCGGAACACCGCTGGTTTCCGGGGCCGCGATTCGGCTCGAAGGCCAGATCATGAATTATCAACCCGAGGTTCAGGGACCCTGTTACCAGTGCCTTTATACACAAGTTTATGAAAACGCCGAAACCTGCGAAATGGAAGGGATATTGGGACCGGTAGTAGGGGTTATCGGGACCATGCAGGCGCTGCAAACGCTATTGATATTGATTGGTCAGGGCGAACCCCTGATTGGTAGATTACTGCTGCTGGATGCTGCCAGCATGGAGTGGCAGGGGGTAAAATTACCCAAAAATCCGGCCTGTCCGGTATGCGGGGGGTAAAAAGGAAAAACGTCATTCCGGCCGTAGAGCCGGAATCTTTAAAACGAATTGTATTCACGAGATTCCGGCTCTACAGCCGGAATGACGGGTGTTTTCTTAACCCGAATACTTCTGGTAAACCTCTTCATAGATAAATTCAGCAATTTCCTCGGGGCTATTAATATCCAGCAATGGAACAGGTAGCTTTTCCGATGGCGCGACATCGCGGGCTAGTGCGATGATAGTTGGGTCCTCAGGATACAGATAAGGTTTTTTCATCGCGGCCCGATGCAACTCAATTTTGGCGAACGCCAAATCCTTGTATCCTTCCACCAGTAAAATATCGAATTTTCGAGCATCAAGCGTATCGACTATCGCTTGCAGTGATGGCTCATCGTCAGGGCTATCGAACTCGCTGATCGCGGCCATTCGAGTTGTAGTGCAGATAATGGTATGGGCGGCCCCTGATTTACGTAGCTCGTAGCTATCCTTGCCTGGCCGGTCGAGATCGAAATGGTGATGGGCGTGCTTGATGACCGCTATTTTGAGTCCTTTCGACTTAAGTAGTGGGATTAGCTGCTTGAGCAGGGTAGTTTTGCCTGTTCCACTATAAGCACTAAGACCGATTATCGGTAATTCTGAATTAAGCATTATTATTGGCCCAGTAGTCGCTGCTGGTCTTCTGGTGTATTAATATTTTCAAACATCGTTGCGTCGCTTGAAAAGTCCACAGTGGTGTAATCATACTGTGCGTACCAGCGGTCTATTTTTCGTTCACCACTGCGCAGGAATCGTTTCAGGTCATCCAGTAATCCGGTATTGATAAGCGCATAAACTGGTTGTAGCCGCTCTCCGTCGTGGGCTACGCAAACCGGCGCCTGTTCGCGGTTATGCCCGTCGATGAAACGTCCTGCAAAATTGTCGGCGAGCATTGGGCTATCGCAAGGCAGTGTCAAAATAAAATCTGTTTTTACCGCTGCCATCGCACTCGCAAAACCAGCCAGGGGTCCCTGGAAGTCCTCAAGATCGTCGCGGATTACCGGGTATCCATACGACTGGTATGTCGACTGGTTGCGATTCGCGTTAATCACTATGCTGAGCTGCTGATTTTGCAGGGCTTCAATTAGTATTTCTATCAATAACCGGCCGCCGAAATCCAGTAAACCCTTGTCCTGCCCGCCCATGCGCCGACCCTGTCCTCCCGCTAGTATCACTGCGGTGATGTCCTCGGTACGGATACTCATTTGCCGTGTGATTTCTGGTAGCTGGCAATATCAGATACTTTTGAGGATGGAGAGTTCCTGTCAGACAGTATATGGTTTTCGAGATGCAATGCCTGGCACCGCAATTCGGTAAAAATATTCGGATCATGCGTTGAAATCATGATCGCTGTGCCGCTCTCCTGAAACGCTTGCAACATCAACAATGTTCTATTTCGTCCATCTGTATCGAGATTGGCAGTTGGCTCATCGAGTAGCAGTAGCTGGGGATTGCGAAGTCGAGCCCGGGCAAGCGCTACTCGTTGTTGTTGACCACCCGACAGGCTTACTGCAGATTGCGTTGGGAGATGCTCGAGCCCGGCCCATTGCATGATTTGGTCTACCGCGGCGGGTTTGTCGATAATTGCGTGATTGAGCCGGGCGGTATACTCAAGATTACGTCGCACGGTACCGGTTAACATATAGGGCTGCTGATGCAGGTACATCACGGACTTTAATAACCGTGATCGAAAGCTGCCCCACGACCGTGCACTGGCCTGATTGATCGAAATGCTGCCAGCATCCGGTTTCTCGATGCCGGCCAGAATTCTCAAAAGCGTTGTTTTCCCAGATCCGTTCTCACCGGTAATGATGAAGCAGTCAGCGTTGCTAATACTGATCGAAATATCAGCCAGTACGGTCTTGCGCCAGTATTGTTTGCAGATATTGCGATAGTCGAAATGAAAGCTGTCAATCATGGGTTAATACTGCCCTTACCCTGTACGTAGTGCAACAAAGCATTGAGTACAAAGGCGAGAAATAGCAGTACCGCACCAAGCGCAATGCCCTCGGCAAAATTACCCTTGCTGGTTTCAAGTGCGATAGCAGTCGGGATATTACGCGTGTAGTGCGCTATATTGCCGCCCAGCATCATTGATGCACCGACCTCGGAAATAACGCGGCCATAGGCGGCGAGCATCGCTGCCATCAGCCCGAAGCGGATTTCATACAATACGGTAACAAAGGCATAGAACCGGTTAGCACCCAGGGTTCGCGCGGTTTCCCAGGCGCGGCGGTCCGCTGCCTGAAACGAGTTATGTGCCATCGCTATCAGGATTGGCAGGCAGAGAAAAAACTGTCCCATCATCATCGCTGTTTGCGTAAACAGCAGACCAAGGTCACCCATTGGCCCCTGGCGGGATAATACTATAAACAGTGTCAGCCCTATGACTACCGCGGGGATAGACAGAAAAGTGCTGAACAGGGAAATGAGAAAGCGGCGACCGAAAAAATTCCCGTAAGCCAGCACAAAAGCAATAATCAATGCGGGCGGGATTGCCAGCAGAATTGCAGACGAGGAAACCCTGAATGAAATGCCTACAATTTCCCAGATTTCAGCATCGCCACTAAACAGTAAGTTGAAAGCTTCGAGCGTGCTGGCTATCAGGACGTCCACAACGGCTATTGCCCTGACTGGTTGGCGTTAGGGATAAACAACCGCTCACCTTTGACTGTAAATTCACCAATCAGGCGTTGCCCCTTGATTGAAGTAATCCAGGCGACCAATCTTTCGGCACCGGTGTGGTTGATATGGGCGTGGCGCTCGGGGTTCACAGCGATAATTCCGTATGGATTAAACAGAGGTGGGTCCCCCTGATATAACAAGGCAAGATTTGATTTTGACTGGTATGCCAGCCAGGTTCCACGGTCGGTCATCGTATAGGCGCCCAATTCATTGGCGATCTGAATTACCTTGCCCATGCCCTGGCCCACTGATTTGTACCAGCCACCCTGAGGCATAAGACCGGTTTTTTGCCATAGACTCAACTCCTTCTTATGGGTTCCTGAATCGTCACCGCGCGAAACGAATGCGCTTTTGGTGGCGTTAATTTTTTCTAACACCTCGATCACCGATCGGCTCGAAGAAATTTGCGCGGGATCGTCGTGTGGGCCTATGAGGACAAAATCATTGTACATGACGTCGAATCGTTGGATGCCGTAACCAGCGTCTATAAACGCCTGCTCGGCGTTTCTGGCATGTACCAAAACTATATCGACATCGCCTTCCCGTCCCAGGCGAAGCGCCTTGCCGGTACCGACCGCAATGGTTTGAACCTCTATAGCAGTGTCTTTTTTAAATTCGGGCAGTAGATAATCCATCAAACCCGAATTGGCAGTACTGGTAGTAGTCGCCAGTCGAAGCAATGACTCAGCATTGCTGCTCGTAATGGCAGATAATGGAAGCGCAACAAGGATGCTCGCAAGCATTCCGATGCGAATAAATGACCTTGTGATGTACATACAGGGAAAGGACCTGCAAAAGGAGCGCATTATACCAAGCCGATGCATGACATACCATGCACGAGCGTGTAGAGTCTAGAGTCGAATTGGATTACAAGGACTGGTTGCCGGGGGCAATATGAGCGACACGAGAGAATTCATAGCTTTAAATATTGCCGTACTGACAGTATCAGATTCACGTGATGAATCGAACGATAAGTCCGGAGCCTTACTGGTGAAGCACCTGGGTGAAGCGGGGCATAGACTCGAAGAAAAAACAATTGTGCCGGACGACAAGTACCGGATTCGTGAAGTGGTGTCGCGCTGGATTGCCGATGAGGCGGTCCAGGTCGTGTTGACCACAGGCGGCACCGGGGTCACAGGCCGCGATGGCACACCCGAGGCGGTTACCCCTCTACTCGATAAGGTTATCAGTGGCTTCGGTGAGATGTTTCGTAATCTGTCTTACGACAATATCGGTGCCTCGACACTGCAATCACGGGCGCTGGCCGGGGTCGCGAATGGCACTTACCTATTCTGTCTCCCCGGTTCGTCTGGTGCCTGCAAAGATGCCTGGACCCAGTTGATCAGCGAACAACTGGATTATCGAACCCGGCCCTGTAACCTGGTGGAGTTGATGCCGCGGTTGCGGGAGTGATCTGGTCGGGTCATTCCGGCCTCCGAGCCGGAATCTGTTAAAGGTAATTCGTTCTATAGATTCCTGCTAAGTGGGCGGTATCCCGCCAGGAATGACGTTTTGTTTTTTGTTTTCATTCCCCCTTTCAAACTCGCAGAGAAAAGTAACTCGCGCACTTACTCGGTAGAAACTACGAAGTATTAAAAGTATTAGTGTGCGAAACTATATATATAAATAAAAAAATAGATAGCCAACTACGAGCGCTGCCGCACAGGCTTAGCCTCCGGCACGGCATCAAATTCAATATACTCCCGTCCATGGTAAACCATGAAATGACGCCCCTTGGCGCGTGCGATCAAGGTCACACCAACCTTTTGTGCGATATCAAGTCCCATGCGCGTTATCCCTGAGCGGGACAACAATACCGGAATACCCATCAATGCGACTTTGATTACCATCTCCGAAGTAAGACGGCCCGTGGTGTAAAACAGTTTGCCCTCGCCCTCTAAATCGTTTAACCACATATATCCGGCGATGGCGTCGACCGCATTATGGCGACCGACATCTTCGATAAACTGTTCAATACCGAGGCTTTCGCTACACAGCGCACAGCCGTGTACCGCGCCGGCATTTTTATAAACTTCATTGTATTCATTGAGCGATTTCAGCAATCCGTATATGGCTGATTGCTTCAGTAGCGGTTGTTGCAGCGATACCTTGTCAATATTGTCCATCAAATCGCCGAACATCGTGCCCTGGCCACAGCCGGTAGTGACAGTTTTGTGACTTAGCTTGCTATCGAGGTCTTCGACGCCGGCATAGGTGGTAATCGCGACTGATTCTGTTTCCCAGTCAACCTGTATCGCTTTGATAGTTTCTATGTCCTCAGCCAGACGCTGGTTGCGAAGCCAACCCAGAATCAATAGCTCCGGGTGATTACCGAGCGTCATCAGGGTGACCACTTCACGTTTGTCGAGGTAAATGGTGAGCGCGCGTTCGACCGCGACCGAGCCTTCGATGGCTTCGTTATATTCGTTGTGGGATGTGACGCTGGTGGTTGCATCGAGGCCAGCATTGGTCAATTCCGGCAGGCGCCTGAATGGTTTGCTAGCGGTTGATGACATCAGTGGTCCCGCGGCTTAGCCGCCGGTCATATTCATATGACGTAGCAGTATAGTCTGCGAATTCAGATTGAAATCGTGGCCTTCGGGCTTAATATCCATCGAATCGATAATGGCCTGGTCCAGGGCTGTTCTATCTCCAGGATTAGCGCGGATGACACGACGTAAATCGACTGAATGTTCCTGCCCCAGGCAAAGCAGCAATTGCCCTTCGGCAGTGACACGAACTCGATTACAGCTTTCACAGAAGTTATGGCTGTGCGGTGAGATAAATCCGATATGGGTATTTTCATGCCCCGTCAGTCGGAAATAGCGGGTTGGCCCCGCGGTTTTCATCGTGGTCGGTAGAATTTCGTAATGCTGTTGCAGGTCTTCGAGAATTTCGTCACTGGAGTAATAGGATTTCGCACGATCGTGATGCGTGTTTTCACCCAGCGGCATCTCCTCGATAAAACTAATATCGATACCGCGATCGATAACATAATTGACCAGGTCGAACAATTCGTCGTGGTTGTGGTTTTTCAACACCACGCTATTAATTTTAATCTGATCAAAATCACAGGCTATCGCTGCATCGATGCCATCCAGGGTACGACTTAACTCACCGACACGGGTCATCTCGTGGAAACGATCAGCACGCAGGGTATCGAGGCTGATATTAATTCGGGTTACCCCGGCGGATTTCAGTTGTTTGGCATACTTTGTTAACTGCGTGCCATTGGTGGTTAAGGTCAGGTCTTTTAACGCTTCGATAGCCCCCAGGTTATTGAATAGCTGCATGATATTTCTGCGAACCAGCGGTTCACCACCGGTGATACGTATCTTGTCTACGCCCAGATCGATAAATGATCGCCCAACCGTCTCCATTTCTTCCAGCGTCAATAACTGTGTACGCGGAACAAACTTCATTTTTTCAGGCATGCAGTATACGCAGCGTAAATCGCAGCGATCGGTAACCGATAGACGAATGTAGTTGACCGTGCGACCGAAACGGTCGGTGAGCTGGTTTTCGTGAGCGCTGGTTGGCGTAGAATTGACTGACATAGCCTGAACCATTCTAGCAATATTTGACGCCTTTGAACATTCACAATTTTAATAGGGTTTAAATCCTCTCTGTAACTTGGTTAAAAGCCCCCTGGATGTGCTAAGGTTTAGGATCTAATCGAATTAATAAATATTATCGATGGCTACCACTTTTCGCGCTGCCTGTATCCAGAATACCGCGACCCGGGATGTAGCCGCTAATATCGCCTGGGTATGCGAACGAATCGGCGAGGCACGAACTGCAGGTGCCGATTTTATAGCCCTGACCGAGACGGTTGGTTTAATCGAACCGGTCAATGCGCAAATTCCCGACGCCTGTTACAGCGAGGCAGAGGATGGTGGTCTGTTGGCTTTTCGGCAACTGGCGCGGGCGCTTGAGGTGACCATCCTGGTCGGTTCACAGCTGATCAAAATGGTCGATCAGCGGATCGTCAACCGTAGCTTTTTACTGGATACACAAGGGGAGATCGTAGCCCGTTATGACAAGTTACACCTATTTGATATCGAACTCTCAAATGGAGAGTTTTATCGGGAATCGGATGTAATCTCGGCGGGAGACAAGGCCGTTCTGGCGACAACGCCCTGGGGCAAACTGGGGATGTCGGTTTGTTATGATTTACGGTTTGCTGCGCTTTACCGTGAATTGGCGCAAAACGGCGCACAATTCATTACGATTCCAGCCGCCTTTACCCAGACTACCGGTAAAGCACACTGGCATACAATGGTTCGAGCCAGAGCGATCGAGACCGCCTGTTATATCATCGCGCCAAATCAGTGTGGCCACCACGCCGACAAGAGGAGATCGTGGGGGCATTCGCTAATCGTTAATCCCTGGGGAGAAATACTCGCCGATGGCGGGGTGGAGCCGGGCATCATCTATGCCGATATCGATTTATCTGAAGTCGATAAAGCTCGCAGTAAGATTCCAGCGTTAAAACATGACCGGCCATTTACGCTGGAACAATTTTAACCCGGAAATATTATAAATCTGCGCAATATTTAAGCATACATTTATGAATTTTTCGGGTCAGGGCATGGTTTATCGTTGACAGACTTCGAGTCTTTCCACAACGCCAGACATTGTTCGCGTTCGGTCCTGTCCATCGCACCAATCTCATGTGCCATCTCAAAAAAGGCCGCAAAGTCGTAATCCAAAGCACTAATCATGGCTAAAAATGCGGGTGCATGGGTGTTATAGGCAGACACTGATCCTATTTTTGCATTATTCAGCTCTCCCGCGAACCAGTTCTTAAACCCGCCCTTATAATTCATGTTTTCCGCAATCACTGAATAGCTCTCGCGACTGGCCGCAAAAATAGCCAGTTTGTTTTCGCGCTTAATCGCGTCATTGGATTCCGTTTTATAAAGCTGGCTCAACTTTTCACGGGTTTGCACGATCAGCGATACTACCCTGCGCCGGTATTCGATCCAGCGCCTAAATTCACCCATTTGTGTATCTTTACTGACAGACTTCAGCCATAACTCGGTACCTGCGAGCTGTACCGCCACTGCAAGAGATTCGTTGAATTGTGTATCGTCATCGATGAATAGTCGTTGGTGTGCGAGCTCATGAAACAACAGGCCGGCAAGGCGATAATCCGGCCAGTCGATAAAACTGCTCAGTACCGGGTCATCGAACCAGCCTAATGTCGAATAGGCAGGCACATAGCCGATATGGGTATCGAAACCCTGCGTTTTGAGCTGTTCCACATATTCGTTGAGGCGTTCCTCGTCGTAGTATCCACGATAGCTCGTACAGCCAACAATCGGGTAACACCAGCGATGCAGTTGAGTCGAAAACTCGGATGCGGCAAACAGGTTTTGCAACACATAAGGTCGATCCAGCTGGACATAATTGCTATAACTGCCCGAGTCGGGCAAGGCAAGTTGCGCAATTGAAAATGCTCTAATTTGTTGGACCAGTTGCAGGCGCTGCTTCAGACCCGCGCCGATGTCGGGCTGTTCGAGCATATCGTCGATATCCACGCGCTTGTTCATCAGGGCGAGATGACCGCGCGTCATATTCCAGTAATAGCCGAGATCGGAGCAGGCGCTCAGAAGCAGTATGAAGGTGAAGCAGAAATATCTGTGCATCGACTAAATCATAGTTTTTATTGTGCTCAACAAACAGTATTCTCTCACATTCCCGAATAACGAGAGTAAACATGATCATTTCCAGTCAATTCGACGGCGGTAATATCGAATGCATCGATCAAAGTGATACGGGCAATATCCAGTTACGTATTCGGGCCGATCATCAGTCTGAATTTTACCAGTGGTTTTATTTTCGCGCTGCCAATGTCAGGCATATTGCCTGCCGATACCTCATCGACAATGCTGCTGATGCCGCCTATACCGGTGGCTGGAAGGATTACAGGGCAGTGGCATCCTATGATCGTGAATACTGGTTTCGCGTTGATACTTCGTTTGATGGGAAGCAGCTCGTTATCGAGCATACCAGCGAGCAGGATCAGGTCTATTTCGCCTATTTTGCGCCCTATTCGATGGAACGCCATGCCGATCTGATTGCGTTTGCGCTGGGTTGTGAACAATGCCAGGTCGAGACCCTGGGCCATACGCTCGATGGCCAGGCTATCGACTGCCTGCGCTTTGGAGATCCCGGCAAGGCAGACAAAACCTTATGGATGGTGGCACGACAGCACCCGGGCGAAACCATGGCCGAATGGTGGATGGAAGGGCTGATTAACCGGTTGGTAGACGAGAGCGACCCGGTGGTACGCGCAGTATTGCAGAAATCGGTCATCTACCTGGTACCAAACATGAATCCGGACGGCAGTCGGCGTGGCCATCTGCGTACTAACGCTGCCGGTATTAACCTGAACCGCGAATGGCATGACTCGAGCCTGGAGAAAAGCCCGGAGGTTTATCATGTGCTCGAAAAAATGAAATCTACCGGCCTTGATTTCGGCCTCGATGTGCATGGTGATGAAGCCTTGCCCTACAATTTTCTGGCTGGCACCGAAGGCATTCCTGGCTGGAGCAAGGCGCGGCAGAAAAAGCTCGATCTGTATAAACAAACGCTAGCGCGAATCAACCCTGATTTTCAGACCGAGAATGGCTACCCGGCCAATAGCGCCGGCAAGGCAAACATGAGCTATTGCTCCAACGCCTTGGCCGAACATTTTAGTGCCCCGGTGATGACCCTCGAAATGCCATTTAAGGATGCGCTCGATACCCCCGATAATGAACAGGGCTGGAGCCCCGAGCGCAGCATGAAACTTGCCAGCAGTTGCCTGGATGCCCTGCACCTGTGTTGGGACGAGATGATTTAAAGGGTAGTATTAATTCTGGGGACACAATACGTAATTCACGTAATTCTGGGGACACAATACGTAATTCACGGCTGTCCAGGAGTAGGGTGGGTGATTAATTATGGTACTAATCCATTCGTGGACATTTATGGAGGATAATCCTGGACGGGCTCTAAACCCGACCTCAAAAACCCAGCGATAATCATCTGGTTACGTATTGTGTCCCCAGAATTCCCTGCCAGAATTCCCCCCAGAATTCCCAAAATACGATCCTGGCAGGGCCTAATTAGACCCGATAAATCATATAAAACAACGATTTATCGGGTTTTTTTGTGTCTATAAAGTTGATCTGCTAAATAAATAAAAGTAGAATCAAACCACGCCCATATTCGGGTCGATTTTAGTTTCAGCCGAATGGGTCAGACAACGTATTTCGTTGTATTACAGCAGGGGCAGTCTGGTAAATTATAATAAAACCACAAACCTACCCTGAACGTAAGAAATATTATTATAACAACTACATTAAGTGGATGGAGAAACGATGAAAAATGTAATCATGAGCGCTGTTGCCGGCTCGGTCCTTCTTGGGCTTGCTGCAACACCCGCCTTTAGTTTTCAAGGCAATAGCATAGTCGCACCAAATTGTGACTACGGTGGCAAAATTAAATCTATTGTTGCCTCGGCCGAGCACGAAGTGGTATTCACGATGTGTAAGCCCGACCCGGCATTTCCGGCTAAAGCCGCATTTACCCCATTTGGCATTCAACCAGAAGAGCACATTGCTGCCACCAAAGGCACGGGTGCGATTCTAGAGAATCCCGTGGGTACTGGTCCTTTTAAAATGAGTAAGTGGAATCGTGGCGATAGTATCATTCTGGATCGTAACGATAGTTATTGGGGTGATAAAGCTCCATTTTCCAAGCTTATTGTCCGTTGGTCCGATAGTGGTGCAGGCCGTTTGATTGAACTTCGCTCTGGACAGGTTGACCAGATTACCAACCTGAGCCCAGACGATTTCGCAGGCGTTGCGGCAGATTCAGCATTAAAGTTTATACCGGTAGCCAATCCGAATACTTTATATCTTGCTATGACAAATACCTTTAAACCATTCGATAATTTAAAAGTGCGTCAAGCTATTGCTATCGGCATCGATCGTCAGCGTGTGGTAGATTTTTATTTCCCCAAAGGCTCCGAAGTGGCTTCACACTTTACACCCTGTTCAATCTCTAACGGGTGTGCAGGCAACGCATGGCCTAAATTTGATCCGGCAGCTGCTAAGGCACTTCTTGCTGAAGCTGGCTATCCAAATGGTTTTAATACCAAAATCTATTTTCGCGATGTATTCCGTGGGTATCTACCCGAGCCAAAGATTGTGGCCGTTGAATTCCAGACTCAACTTAAAGAGAATCTTGGAATCACTGCCGAAGTGGAAGTCATGGAAAGCGGTAAATTTATTGATGAATCTACCACCGGTAGATTAAATGGATTTTACCTGCTAGGTTGGGGTGCTGATTATCCTCACGTGACAAACTTCCTGGATTATCATTTTGGTGCTGAAAACGGACAATACGGCACAACCCATCCGGAAATATACAAGCTTCTCGAGCAGGCATCGACTATTGGTGACATTAAAACGGCAGCTCCACTTTATGCCAAGGCTAACAACAATATTAGTAAGCTTGTTCCGATGGTTCCAATAGCACATGGCGCATCTGCATCTGCTTCTACCAAGGGCGTTAAGAACTCACATTTCCGTCCTTTTGGTGCACCATTATTCGCCCACGCGAACCCTGGTAAAGACACCTTTGTATTTATGCAAAATGCTGAGCCCATCAGTCTTTACTGCGCCGATGAAAGTGACGGTGAATCACTTGCAGTCTGTCAACAAGTGGTAGAGCCGCTGCTTGGCTATGCCATTGATTCGGGTAAAGTTGAACCCCGTCTGGCTACTGCCTGTAATGCAAATGATGATGGAACCGTATGGACTTGTGCGCTGCGCAAAGGCGTTAAATTTCATGACGGATCTACATTTGATGCCAATGATGTAATTGCTTCCTGGGATGCGGGTATCAACGCTGCGAGCCCCAATCACGGTGGTAATACTGGTTCATTTACCTACTATACCTATCTTTGGGACAAACTGATTAACGCCAAGTAGGCGTATTCGTTTAAGAAAGGTGAGTGGTGGATTCCGCTCACCTTTTTTTATGCCCAGCTTGTTGATACTGCAAGTTTTTGCAAACTATCACGGTCCTTAACTAAAATGCTTGGATTTATTGCACGGCGGTTGGTAGTTTCGATCCCTGTTTTAGTAGGAATACTGATTGTTACATTTGCACTGGCGCGCATGGTGCCAGGGGAGCCTTGTAAATCCATATTGGGCGATAAAGCTACTGCCTCAATGTGCGCGAGCTTTAATAAGAAATTTGGATTTGATCGATCTATTCCCGAACAATTTATCATCTATGTAAAGCAACTTTCCAAAGGTGAATTTGGTAATTCTATTCGTTACAGTCGTCCTGTTTCGCAGATACTGGTTGAACGATTTCCGCTGACCATCGAGATGGCCTTCTTTGCCCTGATATTAGCGACGGTGGTCGGTATCTTTTTAGGCATTGTTTCAGCAATGCGGCACAATACTCTGACCGACGTAAGTACGATGGTGGCCGCGAATGTGGGTATATCTATGCCAGTATTCTGGCTTGGACTGATGTTGGCCTACCTGTTTGGGTTTTTACTCAAGGATACATTTTTATGGTTACCTCCCTCGGGTCGTTTGACGGCGGGATTAGCCTCCACACCGTTTTATGTTGCCTGGGGCTGGGATGTGGTGCTTTCGTCTCCTCTGGGAAAGTTTTATCAATTTATCGCTAACCACTATATATTTAACGCCCTGATCACCGGTGATTGGGTGGTGTTTAACGATGCCATAAAACACATGATATTGCCGGTGGTAACCCTGGCTACCATACCTATGGCGATCATTGCTCGCATGACCCGTTCCAGTTTACTAGAGGTGCTGGGGCGGGATTATATTCGTACTGCCCGCGCAAAAGGTCTTATGGAAAGACGTGTTGTTCGGGTCCATGCGCTGGGTAATGCCATGTTGCCCGTGGTAACCATATTAGGCCTGCAGATGGGTGCGCTACTGGGCGGTGCCGTGTTGACCGAAACCGTATTTGGATTTGCCGGCGTGGGTAGAATGTTGGTGGAAGCCATCAATGCTCGAGACTATCCCATCGTTCAGGCTTTCACTGTAATTATTGCGGTTTCCTATATGACAATAAATATAGTTGTCGATATTTCCTACAGTTTTCTCGATCCTCGCGTTCGTCTGCAGTAGTAGTAATTTTGGAGTTAACTAATGAGTAAAATAGCGGATGCATCGACCATATTCGCGGAGCAATTGGACAGCGAGGATCTTCTGGGCGATCCCATTCCAATGTGGAAACGTACCTGGAAACGATTGATCGCACGCCGATCCGGCCAGGTGGGCTTGGGGCTAATTGGGTTCATGTTTTTTTTGGCTATTTTCGCTGGTATTCTGGCACCCTACGGCCCCCATAAAGTGCTGATCGGCGAAAAATTTCTCACCAAGCGGGCAGCGCCCTGTATTCATGCTCTAGGCTGTCCAAGTGAAAGACCGCAACATTTTCTTGGCATTGATGGCAATTACCGCGATCAATATTCGCGACTATTGTATGGCGCTCGAGTGAGTTTAGCGATTGGATTTACAACGGTCTCCTTTGCCCTCTTTTTCGGCATTATACTGGGCTCGGTTGCTGCCTATTTTGGAGGCTGGCTCGATAATTTAATCATGCGGATTATGGATGTTATTCTAGGGTTTCCGTCATTTTTACTTGCCATTGCCATTGTCGCGGTGCTAGGGCCGGGTATTCAGAATGCCCTGCTTGCCATATCCATCGTTACGCTACCGGCCTATGCCCGGGTAACACGAGCAAGTGTACTTACCGTGGTTAAGTTAGATTTCGTTGCTGCCACTAAAGTATTGGGTGGCAGCCACAAACGAATATTGTTTTTGCGTATTTTACCCAATGCAATTACACCGATAGTTGTTTTGGCAACCCTGGGTATTGCGGGAGCCATTCTCGATGCGGCAGGGCTCTCATTTCTTGGCCTGGGCGCACAGCCACCGATGGCAGAGTGGGGTACGATGCTAGGGTCCGAGCGCAATCAAATTTTTAGTGCGCCTCATCTTGTATTCTTTCCCGGGATAGCAATCATGATAACTGTGCTGGGGTTTAATCTCCTCGGGGACGGCCTGAGGGATGCCCTTGACCCGAGGTTAAACAGCTGATTATCACATTGATGGAGCACTAGTATCGAAAACATACTTGAGGTCAATAATCTGGCTACCTGGTTTTATACCAGCAGTGGCGTCGCCAAGGCTGTGGATGGAGTGACCCTGTCACTTAAAAGAGGACAAACATTATGTATTGTCGGCGAGAGTGGATGTGGAAAATCTGTAACAGCACTTTCTATCATGGGCCTGGTACCCCATCCGGGCAAGGTAGTTCATGGCGAGGTATTGTTTCACGGCAGTAATGTGCTCGATTTCGACGAAAAACAATGGGCGGATTTGCGTGGAAATCAGATCTCGATGATCTTTCAAGATCCGGCCTCTGCGCTGAACCCGGTACAAACCGTTGAAAAGCAGTTGGTCGAGGTGTTGCAGGCGCATCAGGCCCTGAACAGGACAGAAGCCCAGACTGGCGCGCTCGAATTGCTCAAAAATGTCGGCATTCCCGACCCGGTAACTCGTTTGCAAAGTTATCCGCACGAGTTATCCGGGGGAATGGCACAACGCGTCATGATTGCCATGGCCCTGGCTTGTGAACCCGAGGTGCTTATTGCCGATGAACCAACCACGGCTCTCGATGTAACCATTCAGGCGCAAATTCTTGAACTGATGAGGGACCTGCAAGTTAAAAAAAATACCGGTACCATATTGATTACTCACGATTTAGGTGTTGTCGCCGAAATGGCTGATAACGTAGCGGTAATGTATGCCGGCCAGGTAGTGGAGTACACCGATGTTCAGACCTTGTTTAGCGCGCCAGAACATCCCTATACACGTGCTCTATTGCGTTCCATTCCAGTGATTGGTCGGCGCCAGGAACTCCTGGAAGTCATCAAGGGTCGAGTACCGAGTCTTGTTGATTTACCCAACTATTGCCGGTTTGCGGCGCGCTGTCATGAACGGGTTGATGCCAATGATCCGCGTTGTCTTGCCGAAGTCCCGGAATTGATAGCGACAAGTGATCATTCCTCTAGCCGATGCTGGTTATCCGGGAATTAACTGATGTCTGCATTAGTCGTACTCGACAACGTAAAAAAACACTTCCCGGTGTATCAAGGATTTCTGCAGCGTGTAAAGACTCATGTACGGGCAGTGGATGGCGTATCTTTCTCCATCGAGCGAGGCGAAACGGTAGGTCTGGTGGGTGAAAGTGGTTGTGGCAAGTCCTCACTGGGTCGTATTCTGGTGGGTCTATCTCAGCAAACCTCCGGTGCTATCCAATTTGATGGTAAGCCATTTGTTATAGATGAGAAGAAAGGTAATTTTGAACATGCAGAGCAGGTTCAGATTATATTTCAGGACCCGTTCTCAGCCCTTGATCCGCGTATGCCCGTAGGGGACAGTATTGCCGAAGGCCTGGTCATTCACGGTATAGGCGATAAAATGTCGCGTCGGCGTAATGTTGCTGAAATGCTTGGATTGGTTGGTTTGCCAGCTAGCGCCATGGACCGTTTTCCACATGAGTTTTCCGGTGGTCAACGCCAGCGCATAGGCATTGCTCGCGCCCTTATATTGAAGCCTAGATTTGTGGTCTGTGATGAACCGGTTTCCGCCCTGGACGTTTCTGTTCAGGCACAGATTCTGAATTTACTCAAACAAATACAAAAGGAAATGGATTTGGCGCTACTGTTTATTTCACACAACCTCGCGGTGGTCGATCATGTGTGCGATAAGGTCGCGGTCATGTATCTTGGCCGCATAGTCGAATTCGCAAGTCGAGATGAATTATTTGGCAATCCGCAGCATCCTTATACCCAGGCCCTGTTATCTGCAATTCCGATGGCGGACCCGACGCGCAAGCGTGATCATATATTGTTGACAGGTGATGTACCTAGTCCAATGAATCTACCCACAGGATGTCGTTTCCATACTCGTTGTTCACTCGCTGTGGGCAGTTGTTCTACAACGAATCCGGAAGCGAGAGAGTTATTTGAGGGACATATCATCGAATGTGATGTGATTTGACGCGGACCTGGAAGCTGATTCCCTTAAACCAAATATAGGAATTCTGGG
>Ga0255051_10000027_pt1 | contig 49538 bp, 47 predicted proteins | sample JV7_2_9_MG_FD_181719 | JGI IMG/M metagenome (GOLD analysis project Ga0255051, IMG submission 181719) | Seawater microbial communities from Jervis Inlet, British Columbia, Canada - JV7_2_9 | ecosystem: Environmental > Aquatic > Marine > Inlet | place: Canada: British Columbia | collected 2016-10-06
CCACACCAATGGATGCCGCGAACTGCAGCCAGTCGTTAATTTGCTTAGCTTTCATCAGTTACCCTTGCAAATGGACGCTGAGTAACTCTACTACGGATTGCGGTTGCGCCCCTGCATTGCATCAGCGATCATTCAATCTATGAGGTGTCGATTTGCATTCGGCTGCATTATCGGAATTCTGGCACTACCAACCCATGCGTTGGAAATCGGCGAGTATCAGCTGATTGATTTGAGCCATGCCTACTCTCCGGATTCCCTGTATTGGCCAACCTCACCGTCAAAGTTTGAAAAAAAAGAACTCTCGTTTGGACAGACCGACGGAGGCTGGTTTTACTCCGCGTACTCGATATGCACACCCGAGCACGGCGGTACGCATCTGGATGCTCCCCTACACTTTGCAGCCGATGGCAATCCTACAGACAAGATTCCTTTGGAAAGCCTGATCGGTAACGCGGTCGTTATCGACATTAGTAAGAAAGCTGCGGCAGATCATAACTATGTCCTTAGCGCTAACGATGTTCTTGCGTTTGAAGATCAATACGGTCGCATCAATCCAGGAGACATTGTTCTGTTGCGTACGGATTGGAGCCAATTCTGGCCGGACGCCAAATCCTACCTGGGCGATGACACGCCGGGCGATGACACCAATCTTCAATTCCCATCCTATGGCGTGGATGCGGCGCACTTGCTCGTCGTAGAACGAGAGATTGCGATACTGGGCGTGGATACAGCATCAGCAGACTACGGGAAATCAACCGATTTCGTGGTACATCGCATCGCCGCAGCTCATAACGTCAGCAATCTCGAAAACCTGACTAACCTGGACAAGTTGCCACCGATCGGTGCACTGGTTTTCGCTTTGCCGATGAAAATTGAAGGGGGTTCCGGCGGACCCGTTCGCGTAGTCGCGCTCATCCCGAATAAGTGACATTCCCTGCGGCAGAACGTCCGCTTTACACCTAAAAGCGGACGTTAAGCTAGAATTGGTGAAAAAGTCCGCTAATGACCCTAAGCGGCTACTCGAAGTACACCGAAACGATTGCTGAGATTCAGGAATGAAAGTGCGATGAAAGCACTTGTAGTTACGATAACGCTTCTGTTTGCGGCTGGTTGTAGTTCGCCGTCTGTGAGTTCCGGCGCGCGTGCTAGAGAGGATATACGTTATGTGTGTTACGTTTTTGAAAACCCCTTGGAGTACGCGGAGCACGTTCTGACGCTGCCTGCCCCCCCGATGAACTGGGACAATGACAAGGTCATTGTGTTCTATAAAGGTGAGATGCTGGAAGCGAATTATATGCGAAGCGGTCTGAAGGAGTGGTGGTTTCTCCCAGACCGTTATTTCTTCGAAATAGACAGCGTCTTTTGGGAAGAAGGCGACGAACTTGTGGCGCATCGCATGGTTGGAATTAGCACAGATGATTGCGGTTACCCTGGCCCTGTGGAATGCGCTGAACCAGTGAATGTTGGTGTGTACGATTGCAAATGGCAGTACAGATAGACGTGATCATGGACGGCTACTTCTGGCCGAAAGGGGGCGTTCAGCTAGTATTGTTGTGAACGACCGCTAATGATCCAAAGCGGACGTTGACACAAACGTATTCTTTTCCGGAACCCAGACTTTATAGATAATGCGGAGACCACGATGTTTATCGGACATTATGCTCTAGCATTGGCTGCGAAGAAAATCGCCCCCCAGGTGTCGTTGGGCGTTCTGTTTCTCGCTTGTCAGCTAGCGGACATCATATGGCCCAACCTTGTTCTTCTTGGTATCGAGGCACTTGAGATTGAGCCGGGCATAACCGTGATGACTCCCCTAAATTTTGTGCACTATCCGTACTCGCATAGCTTGGTTGCACTGATACTTTGGGGTGCAATATTCGGAGCAGTTTACGCATTGCTTCGGCGCTCGGGCACAAAGGCGGCGATCATAATCGCCGTGCTCGTTCTGAGCCATTGGGTCTTGGATGTTCTAACTCATCGACCCGACATGCCAATCACATTGATCGATTCGTCTCTCATCGGCTTTGGGCTTTGGAACTTCCCTGTTGTCGCTGTGCCTTTGGAGCTCCTGCTTTTTGGTGCGGGCATATGGCTGTACATCCGCCATACAAAGCCATTAAATCGCCAGGGCAGCATTGGTTTTTGGGCGCTCATTTTATTTCTGCTCGTGGTCTATGCAGCGAGCCTTCTTGGACCGCCGCCGCCGTCCGCGACAGCTGTGGCGTGGTCCGGCCAGGCACTATGGCTAGTCATCGCATGGGGCTTTTGGGTTGATCATCACCGGGTGAAAAGGAGCGGCGATTAGTCTTTACCGAGCGACCGCTTTTGGGAAAAACAGACATTTGAGCGGCGCCATGGAAAATCGCGCGTAACTAAGGGTTGCGGTTGCGCCCCTGAATTTCACGGTCGAGCAAGCGAATTTCACCGCTGCTCTTGAACGACACGGGATCGACAAACGGGATATCGATGCCGAGTTTGCCGCTGAGTTCGTACGGCAGGTCCCGCATGGTGCCATCGCGAACGGTGTAAAGAAGCTGTGGCGCCGTTCGAAGCAAGTCGAGTTCGACGCTGATCGCAAACTCTCCGTCGCTTTGAGCCGCTATCGTGAACGCCGCATCAGTTTGACCGTTTGCAAATCGTTTTTTATCCAGTTTAACGCCGTAACTTACATGGTTGATTGGCAGCGGAAACGGATTCGGATTGGTAACGTCGAAACTCAACACGAACGTTTGTTTCGAGAAGCCGATATCAGCAACTTCCACATTTCTTAAGCTGACGCCCGGCGCACTGATCGCCCGCTGCATGCTTGCGCATGCACTGACGAGGCATGCCACCGTCAAAATAGTAACCAGATTCAGGATTCGTTTGTTCACAATCAGATCCTCCGAATAGCCTAGTGAATCTCCCCGCCAATCTCTCCCCAGCGGCCCGAGATCAGTAACCAGTCGTCACCGTCGCGCTCAAGCTCCATTTCGAATCGATACGCATCTGCGCTGAACCCCAGTACGCCGTCATTTGTGCCGGCCATACCAACCGTCAGCTCAAGCTCGGCCGCAGAGTCGTCGATCACACGTACTGCTTCTATCTTTGTCAGCAGCGCGATGTTGTGTTGCCGTAAAAAGTACAGTCGAAACAGGCTCTCTATTTCGTCGCGTGAATTGCCACGTGAGTCCACATACGCCGGCGAGATCATTTTGACGAGCGCGCGGCGATCTTTTTCCTCCGCAGCCTGTTGTCCCTGCGCCACCCAGGCACGAACTGCTTCCTCGGGTGGCGTCGGCGGATCGCCGCAAGCGGCCAGCCAGCTGCAGATCAGTCCCAGTATCAGCAGACGAGAGGTATTTGCGGTGGCATCGATCGTCATCTGCTAAAGTTTACTGAGAATCAGGGTCTCGACCGGCCTCTCGGGCTCAAAGCGTGAACTGGTTCGCACTATCCGTTACGGGCAAAAGGGCTGGCATGTCGGTCAAATTACTAAGCGAACGCATGGATGCGACGATTACTGACGATGATCAGATTCGTATCGACGCAATTTTTGCATTCTGGTTCATGCGGCAGGATCTGTCGGCCCCACAAATTGATCAGCGAATGGAAATTTGGTTCGGTCAGGACGAAGTATTCGATCATGAATGCAAGAAAGAGTTTGACCGTGACGTCGAACAGGCCTCCGAGGGCAATCTGTCTCATTGGGCGCATGAACCACGGGGTCGGCTTGCACTGATTTTGTTGCTCGATCAGTTTCGCCGAAATATTCATCGCGATACCGCCGAGGCATTCGCCAAAGACGGCGTCGCTTTGAAGCTCTGCGTCGAGGGTGCGATGGAGAAGAAAGATCAGGGGCTTACGCCGATACAACGCGCATTCTTTTATATGCCCCTGCAACACACTGAGTCGAAAAAAGTACAGGCGAAGTCCGTGGAATTATTCTCCAGGCTTGCTGAAACTGTCCCGCGGCCGTTTCGAGAGACATTCGAGACGATTACGCAGTTCGCGGAATTACATCGGGACATTATCGAGCAATTCGGCCGTTTTCCGCATCGCAACCAGATCCTCCAGCGGGAAAACACACCCGAAGAAGACGAATATCTTTCCGGCGACAGTCCGGACTTCGGACAGGGCGGTTAATCGCTGCGAACGGTCAATTTCTCGACTATGCTTGTTGGGATAAGTACTGAAATCGCGCTCCAAGGAGCGCTCCTACAGCATCGCGCCCCAGGTCCCCTCAAAAGGGATAATAGGCGCTCCAAACGGGGGCTTGACGATGAAAAGACGTACATTTTGCCAAACGACCCTGGCGGCCGCTGTTGCGACCACTCTTCCTGGCTGTGGCTCCGGATCAAAGGATGTTGGCGGTACTATTCCCGCCGTCACCGGCGCAGGCGAGGAAATTTCGATCGGGTCGGCCGCCATCTCCGAACTGGCCGGCAGCCTTAATGGTCACCTGTACCTGCAGGCCGATGCAGGCTACGACGCCGCGAAGCTGGTCTGGAACGGTATGTTCGATAGCAAGCAGCCTGCCATGGTCGTGCAGTGCACCTCGACCGACGATGTCGTCAATGCCGTGACTTTTGCGCGCGAGCGCGACCTGCTTGTGTCGATCAAGTGCGGCGGCCACAGCTTCCCCGGCAAATCAACGTCAGATGGCGGCATGATGATTGACCTCTCGCCGATGCATGCGGTCGACGTCGACGTCGATGCGATGACCGCAAGAGTTGGCGGCGGTGCCTGGCTCGGGCACGTCGACACCGCAACGATGGCCCACAACATGTTGACCACGACTGGCACGGTTTCGCATACCGGCGTCGGCGGCTTCACACTGGGCGGCGGCATGGGCCGCACCGACCGCAAGATGGGGCTTTCCATTGACAACCTGCTCGCCGCAACGGTCGTTACGGCCAGCGGTGATGTCGTTCACGCCAGTGAAGACCAAAACGTCGATCTATTCTGGGGCTTGCGTGGTGGTGGTGGTAACTTCGGCGTGGTCACCGAGTTTGTCTTTCGGCTGCATCCGTTTAACCCGATGCCGTACGCCGGCAACCTGATTTACGACGTCGACAAGAATTTTCTCGAATTTTACGCCGAACTCACTGACGCAGCCCCGGACGAGGCCAATATCGAACCCAATTTCGCACCGGACGAAGATGGCAACATGGTTGCATACGTTGGCGTCACCTGGTGCGGCGATCATGCCGCTGGCGAGAAAATGCTCGCCCCGATGCTGGCTTATCCAGGCCTTAAAGGGGGTACGTTGGCGCCGTGGTCGTATCACGAGATTCAAACGCAGTGGGACGGCTCCGCGGCGCACGGTCTCCAGTACTACCTCAAATCGGGCATGCTGAACGAACTTACTCCCGAAATCATCGAGATCATGGTCGACTTCGTGAACAGGGGTAACACGGGATCCTGGTTCCAGCACCTTGGCGGGGCCACTTCGAGAGTCGCATCCGACGCGACGGCTTACGCGCATCGTAATGTCGCTTTCAATTTCGGCATGATGTATGCGAGCAACGACCCAGCCCAAAACGAAGCCGGCATCGCGGCTGTTCGCGAGTACTACAAAGCCATGGAGCCGCACCTGGCCGGTTTCTACACCAACCTGAACGATGACACCGAGCAAAAGACCTGGGGCAATTACGGTCCGAATTATCCGCGGCTGGTTGAACTCAAGAACCGATACGATCCAGGCAACCTGTTTCGGCTCAACGCAAACATCAAGCCAACTTAGTCTGGGCGCCGGACAATCGGGCATACCGCCAGGTCAGCAGCACGGCTGCAACGGTCAAACCCACGATAAACGCGGCCCAGGTGTATACCGGCGCAACTTTATAAGTTACCGCCGCCATATAGGCTAGTGGAAAAGCGAGCACCCAGTAAGCGAATGTATTGATGACCATCGCGAATCGCGTGTCTTTGTAGCCGCGCAGTGCGCCAGCCGCCCCAATTTGCACACCGTCCGCGATCTGGAAAATCGCGGCCGCAAGCAACAAGCTGATCGCTATGCTCGTGACAGACGGATCATTGGTGTACAGACTGACCAAGGTCTCACGGAAGAACAACATGAAGGCCGCAGAAAAACTCATGAACAGCGCGCACACGAGAATACCGAATCCACCGCTGTAGCGAGCCGCGTGGGCATTCCCCGCACCCAGCGCATGACCGATCCTGATCGTGATGGCCGCACTCAGCGCAAGCGGAATCATAAAGGTGGTGGTCGCAAAACTGATTGCGATTTGATGGGCAGCGGAGATGGATGCGCCACGCGTGCCCATTAACACCGACACCGCATTGAATAGTCCAGCCTCAGCCGTGATCGTCACCGCGATAGGAATACCAAGCATCAAAATTTCTTTGAGTGCGTCAGGCCGGAATTTTCCGACCCGAGAAAAGATTTTTAGCGGCGCATATATCGAGCTTCGCATCATGTAGACCGCCAGCCCAGTCATGATTAGCCACATGGTAATTGCGCTGGCTATCCCACAGCCAACAGCTCCCAGGGCAGGGGCACCGAGATGGCCGTATATAAAAACCCAGTTCAGGAACACATTGACGATCAGCGATAATACGGACGCGTACATGATCGGCCGGGTTTCGCCGATGCCCTCCGTGGTAAACCTTAACGCGAGAAAAACAAAAATGGCCGGAGCACCTAAGACGATTGCGTGTACATAACCTTTTGTTAGCTCGCGAAACCCTGGATCAATACCAATGAGATCAAGGGCCGGTCCGACGTATCGATACATAATAAAAATCAGGGCAATCGCGATGATAATGGCCAGGTAAATCCCCTGGCGCGTGTAGCGGCCGATCAGTTCCGGATTACCAGCGCCGTGGTGTCTTGCGGCAATCGGCGAGATCGCCATCAGGATACCGAGGCAAATTGCGAACCCAAAGAACCAGATGCTGCCGCCGACTGCGACGGCAGCGAGACTTTCCGCACCAAGCCGTCCGGCCATCATCGCATCGGCCATGGTCATACCCGCGATCGACAGGTTGTTGACAATGAGAGGTCCAGCAAGCCCCAGCAGGGCTCGTAGTTCTTGTCGCCAGTCTCCGCTTCTGAACATCCCGCACAATCACCGCTTTTGGAGCGCCTATTATCCCGCTTGAGTGGAGCTCGCGGCGCGAAAGAGCGCAATGTACCGCAATCGCGCGCCTAGATGCGGTCTAACAGTCGCCGCCTATTCAGAAATGGCGCCTGAATAGTGTAAAGTTGCCTCCGCATACCAGGTCAAACTATCTGTTCGGAGATAAGCATGCTGCATGATGGTCGATCTATTCGGGTTGCTGTCGTCGGGGGTTCACGTATCCCCTTCGTCAGGGCCCACTCGATCTATAGGGATTGTTCCAGTCAGGATTTGATGGCCGCCGCATTGTCGGGGCTCGTCACCAAGTTCGACATTAAGGGTCAGACACTTGGGGAGGTGGCGCTTGGCGCCGTCATCAAGCACTCCCGTGACTGGAACCTGGCGCGCGAATCGCTCATCGAGGCGGGATTATCGCTGCGCACGCCGGGGCTCGATTTGCAGCGCGCCTGTGGCACGAGCCTCGAAGCCTGCGCGATCATCGCCAACAAGATTTCATTGGGCCAGATTGACTCCGGCATCGCCGGGGGGGTCGATTCAATCAGTGATTCGCCCGTCGTTTATCCGGACAGTTATCGACGAATTCTTCTCGATGTCGTTCGCGCGCGCTCAATATTGGAGCGTATCCTACCCTGGTTCCGTTTGCGCCCAAGACATTTTGCACCAGAACTTCCGGGCGTCACGGAACCCCTCACCGGTCTTTCGATGGGCGAAAGTACAGAGCTTATTGCCAAGGAATGGAATGTACAGCGCGAACACCAGGACCAGCTTGCGCTCTCCAGTCACGTGAAAGCAGCCAATGCGTACGACGCAGGATGGTACGACGACCTTGTCATTCCATTCCTCGATTGCGAGGAAGACAACAATATTCGCCGTGACTCTACCTTCGAGAAATTGTCAGAACTGAAGCCTGTGTTCGACAAGAGTGAGGACGGCACGCTAACGGCAGGCAACAGCACGCCACTGACAGACGGCGCGGCAGCCGTGTTACTCGCGTCCGAAGAATGGGCACAGCTGAAAAATATTCCGATCTCTGCATACCTTACGTATGTGAAGGCAGGTGCAGTGGATTTCGTTAACGATGAAGGTCTATTGATGGCGCCGGCGTATGCCGTTTCTGACATGTTGAAAGACGCCGATCTGACTTTGCAAGATTTTGATTTCTACGAAATTCACGAAGCATTCGCGGCTCAAACGATTGCAACGCTCAAAGCATGGCAATCTGAGAAATTTTGTCGCGAAAAGCTCGGCCGCAACAAGCCAATGGGGCCAGTCGATCTGGCAAAGCTCAACGTCAAAGGCGGCAGCATTGCGATGGGCCATCCGTTCGCGGCCACGGGCGCACGCATTGTTGGCACGATGGCGAAATTGCTGAGCGAGAAAGGATCCGGTCGAGGGCTCATATCAGTTTGCACAGCGGGTGGCATGGGCGTCACCGCCATCATGGAAGCCAATTAGGGGTCAGACTCCGGGGGCTCCGGCGCCGACGGCTCTGACCCGGATCGGTTTTTGCCGTGCAGGTTGCGTAAAGCCTGGTCAATTCTGGACTTCGCCTGGGCCGTGACTCCGCCGCGCTTGTACTCCGCGACGACGAAATTCTCGACCTTCGAAACAATATCATCGATATCCGTTCCACCAAATGCGCCGGAATTATCCAGGTCGCCTGGCGCGCTCTTTAATGCGCCAAAAAGATTGATCCAAAGCTCGCTTTGCTTGCCAACAACAAGCAGGTTGTAAAATTGCGGGCCAGGCTTGCCATCCTTGCTATTTGCGAAGCTGATTACCGCGGCGATCATCGACGCCGGCAGTAATACAAGATCGCGAAAACCATCAACCACTAGCTTGAATTGCAATACGGCGAGATCACGTATCAAGGTCCACTGCGGTGACTCTGGATGATCGTTCTTGATAAGTGTTTCCATTGACTTCTTCACATGACAAATTTCAATCAGGACAGCGGATTATAGCGCTCCTGCTGGCGCCGGACTGACCTTTGGTTTACTGTTATGCGGACCGATATCGGTTCTTCTGGGTTATGCCGACGTTTGAATCTTCTCCGCAATATGAGCATGGGGTGCCTGAGTCTTTAGGCGTCCTTCTCGTCAACGTCGGCACCCCGGACGCTCCGACCCCCGCTGCTGTGCGGCGCTTCCTGCGGCAATTCCTCGGGGACCCGCGAGTGGTCGAATACCCGCGCGCGCTTTGGTGGCTGGTCTTGAATTGCGTCATCCTGCTGATTCGGCCACCCCGCTCAGCGCGCGCCTACCAGCAAATCTGGACCGAGCGCGGGTCGCCGCTGCTGCTGCATTCGGAGGATGTGGCATCCGCCGTTCAAAACCAGGTTTCGGGGCGTCTTTCCGGTGTTACACACGTCGAACTCGCTATGACCTATGGCAATCCGTCAATTGGATCCGGACTCGACCGGCTACACGCAGCCGGCGTTCGCCGTATCATCGTGTTGCCGCTATACCCTCAGTATTCGGGTACTACCACTGCCGCCGTGTTTGATTCAGTGTCCGCGGCACTCAAGAAGCGCCGCTGGATTCCCGAACTTCGAATGATCAATCACTACCATGATGCGACAGGCTATATCGCCGCGCACGCCGCCAATATCCGCGATCATTGGGAACAAAATGGCAAAGGCGACAAACTCATTTTTTCGTTTCATGGACTGCCGATCAGTACAGTGGAAAAGGGCGATCCTTACTACTGCCAGTGTCAGAAAACGGCAAGGCTGATCTCAGCATCACTTGATCTTGACGACGACAACTGGATGATTACGTTTCAATCGCGAGTTGGTCGCGAAAAGTGGTTGCAGCCTTCTACCGATGATGTGCTCGGAGAATTGGGACGCGATAACCTTGCGCGCATCGATGTCGTATGCCCGGGCTTCGCGGTTGACTGCCTTGAGACGCTGGAGGAGATCGCGATTCGTTATGCCGGGTTGTTCACTGAATCGGGCGGTGGCGTCCTGAGTTATATACCAGCGTTGAACGCCCGTGACGACCATATCGCGTTCCTCGTGCGTCTGATCGAGAGAAACGCGGGCGGTTGGCCTGAATCATCACCGGACTGGACTGCCAGTGAAGCCGGCCAAGAGCTCGACAAATCACGACAGCGCGCGCGCGCGGCGGGAGCATCTCAATGAGCAGTCTCGGCCGTTATCTTGAGTTCAGCGTGCACGCACCGGATATCATCGATTCGCTGGGGTTTTATAAGTTGCTTGGATTTACCGAGCTCTCAATCGGTGACGTCTGGTCACACAAGTATGCGGTCGTCAGCGATGGCGTTTTGTGCATCGGTTTGCACGACAGGAAATTCGACTCGCCATCGATAACATTTGTGCAACAAGACCTCGCCAGGCACGCACGCTCAATGACTGATCATGGCTTCGATTTCAGTGTTCTGCGCCTCGATGACGATATTTTTAACGAGCTTGGGCTTAAAGACCACGATGGATATATGGTCACCATGCTCGAAGCCCGCACATTCACGGGCGGAGACGAGTTCGACAATGACTCCGCTTGCGGGACGTGGTTTGAATTGTCATTGCCCTCGCGTGACGCAGTCCGGTCGGCACGATTCTGGGCGTCCGTCGCGCCAGTTCTCTTGCGTATGCGTGAAGAACCAACAACACACATGCGATTCGATGCCGGTGGATTTGCGTTAGGACTCTCGGAGAGCATCGCCATCAAGTCGCCATCGCTGTGTTTCAGGTGCCACGACAAAGAAGCCCTTCTTGAACTCATTGCGAAGCACGATTTTGCACACGAGAAGTTTCCGGGCTTTGAAGGTGCGTTCATCGCAATCAAGGCTCCCGAGGGAACCATGCTGTACGCATTCGACGAAGACTTTCTTGGCGAGACCTATGAAGTAGCCGAGTCAGATGATGTCAGTGAGTTCCCGAAGTAAGCTCGTCACCTGGTTTTTGTATCCACTGCCGAATAGATTCAGATGATTGAGAACATGGTATAGCTGATACAGCTTCAGTCGAGCGTCAAAGCCCTGTTGCATTGGCCAATTTGACACGTACGCGTCGTAAAACGATTTTCCGAAACCGCCGAACAGTCTTGTCATCGCGATGTCGGTCTCGCGGTCGCCATAATAGACCGCGGGGTCGAAAATAACAGGCTCGCCGTTAACGTTTCCCCAATTTCCGCCCCACAGGTCTCCATGCAGTAGCGATGCCACCGGGTCGTAGTCGTCGAACAATTTGTCCAGATGCTGGCACAGCTTCGCGCCAAGATCTGTTATCTCGCCACCGAAACCGTTTGCCGTCGCAAGGTCGAGTTGAAATTGAAGCCGATACTCTCGAAAAAACTCTATCCAGTCGGATGATCGATCGTTGCGCTGTGGCGTCAGGCCGATCGTATTGTCACGAAACCAACCGAATTGTTTCTTCGTATGACGATGCAATTCAGCAAGTTGTTGACCGAGGTCACGTTCCGTCTCGATGCTCGGCGTACTGAACACAAGTCGCTCGAGGGAAATATAACTTTGACCATCGGTGACGCCAACATCGGTCACATCAGGCACTCTGATTGCGCCCGCCGTTCTCAATTCGGCCAACCCTTCAGCCTCGGCCTCGAACATTGCGAGTGCCGACTCCGGACCGGTCTTGATGAAAGTATTTTTCACTGTTGGAGCGCCTCTTGAGGCGCGAATTATAATGCCTCTTGAGGCGCGATCGCGCTCCAAGGAGCGCTCCTACAGCTTAGTCGCGGGAAAGATCGGAGATTCGCTCAGCCTGCCGTCGCAGCGCGGTGCCGATATCGGCTTCGTCAAACAGCGCGTTGATGTCGCCGAGCTCAGGACGGGAGCGCTGCATTGACGTTTCAGGGTCATCAATCGGCGCATCGCAGGCAATGCCGGTCAATCGGCGCGCCAACAAGGCATCTTCTTCGTGGTTTGCCAGTTTCTCGCCGAGAGTTTTCGAGCCGCGAACATTGACCTCGTGGACTTTGTCGAGATTGCTGTAGATCTCCTCGAGGCTACCAAAGCGCTCAAGCAACACCGTCGCTGTCTTCTTGCCGACACCCGGTACGCCTTTGATGTTGTCGACAGCATCTCCGGCGAGCGCCAGAAAATCCGCGATCTGCTCCGGCAACACACCGAACACATCTCGCACCTGGTCGTATCTGATCTTCCCCTTACCGGCGAAATCCCAAAATATGTCGTCTTCTGCAATCAGTTGAGCAAGATCTTTGTCACGAGTCACGATGGTAGACGGCCGATTCACCGTGCGGCCGTGTTCGACCAGGGTACCGATAAGGTCGTCTGCTTCGTAGCGCGGACTCCCGCATTCCATGAGGCCAAGTGCCCGCGTGAACCGCCGACATTGCCCGAACTGCCGCTTCAGATCGTCCGGCGCCGGATCGCGATTCGCTTTGTACTCCGGGTAGATCTCTGTGCGAAACGACAACGACGAACTCTCATCAAATAACACCGCGACGTGCTCAGGATTAACCTGCTCCATGAAATCGCCGAGAAATCGGCAGAATCCGTACAACGCGTTGACTGGGTTGCCTTCCTTGTCGAGCATGTCCTCCGGCATCGAGTAATAGGCTCGAAAGACATAAACGCTGGCATCAATAAGATATTGCAGCGGACTACTCGTGGAAATGAACTTCGATGATCTCCTCACCGTCGGCGAGATGATCAGTCAGCCGCGCATGAAGTGGGCTCGAACGCGGAATATGCGCAAGCAAATACTGCATTTGGTCGGCAAGAACACGCCGGCCTTTGAGATAAATGTACTCGGCATACGTCGGCGTAAACGGCACAGCGATTAACTGCATCGCCGCCTGTTCTGGTGTGCGGCCACCTTTGTAATTGTTGCAGCGACGGCAAGCCGTTGCAACGTTGTTCCAGGTGTCACCACCACCGCGCGATATCGGCGTGATGTGATCGCGAGTCAGATCGCGCGTCGGGTATCGCATCGCACAATAGAGACACAGGTTTGCGTCCCGCTTGAACAGTGTTCGATTGTTTAGTGGAGGAACGTATTTGTCGCGATTGCGTGAGAGGCCCTTGCTCGTACCGTGCGTCGCGATAATCGAATTAACATCGATCTTGCTGCGGTTACCGTCGAAACTGCTGTAGCCGCCAAACACCGTGTACAAGAGTGTGCCGCAGTCGTACGCCACCTGCTCAGCATGATACAGCCGAACCGCCTCTCGATAGTCAATCCACTCGAGCGGCATCCCGGCTACATCCGTTCGCAAAACTTGCTGCGAAATATCGGTAGCGATTCCTGCAAGCATCGGTTCACCTCGTCGCGCCCCGCGCGACTTGTGTTTCCCGAGTTTAAAGCGCTTTCAGGACTGCGTCGAGGCTGTCTTTCGCATCGCCGAACAACATTCGCGTATTCTCTTTAAAGAACAGGGGGTTCTGCACACCTGCGTAACCCGTCGCCATGCTGCGCTTGAGCACAATCGTCGTTGATCCTTTCCAAACTTCGAGAACGGGCATGCCTGCGATTGGACTGTCCGGTTCTTCCTGTGCCGAAGGATTGACGATATCGTTTGCGCCAATAACTACAGAGACATCGACATCAGGAAAATCGTCGTTAATTTCATCCATCTCGTAAACAATGTCGTATGGCACTCTCGCCTCGGCGAGTAATACGTTCATATGTCCGGGCATGCGCCCTGCAACCGGGTGAATGCCAAAGCGCACGTTGACCTTCTTGTCCCGAAGGACACGAGTTAGTTCATTGACTGTGTGCTGCGCCTGCGCGACAGCCATGCCGTAACCGGGAACGATCATGACCTCTTTCGCACCAGCAAGCATCGCAGCTGTTTCCTGGGCTTCGATCGGCATAACTTCACCTTGGTCTTCGCCGCCACCCACTACGGTCGCACCACCGCCTGTGCCAAAGCCACCCGCGATCACTGCGAGGAATTTTCGATTCATCGCCCGGCACATGATGTAACTCAGAATTGCGCCACTCGAACCCACGAGGGCGCCCGTAACAATCAACAAATCATTGTCCAGCATGAAACCAGTGGCCGCCGCGGCCCAGCCCGAGTAACTGTTCAACATCGACACCACGACCGGCATGTCGGCGCCGCCGATCGCCATGACCATATGTATGCCGAACAGCAACGCGATGGCCGTCATGATTATCAGTGGTTCCAGGCCGCCGCCCGCAGCGGACTGGATAACGAATTCGCGACCAAACCAGATAGCGCCAACCAGCAGCGCCAGGTTGAACCAGTGACGTCCGGGCAGGGTCAGTGGTTTGCCACCGATCCGTCCACTCAGTTTGCCGAACGCAATCACAGAGCCAGAGAACGTCACGGCGCCGATCAGGATGCCGAGATAGGTTTCGATGTCGTGAATCGTCAACTCGACGCCCGACAGATGCACGGTCGGATCCATGAAGTTCGCGAAACCGACGGCAACGGCCGCGACTCCGACGAGACTGTGCAAAATAGCGACCAGTTCCGGCATTTGCGTCATTTGCACGCGTCGTGCGAGAACAATGCCGATGCTGCCACCGATCAGGAGCGCGACCAGAAGCGTTGCGTATTGTTGGGTGACGACGCCAAGTATCGTCGCCAGCAAGGCGATCGTCATGCCTGCAATGCCAAACCAGTTGCCGCGTCGCGCCGTTTCCGGATTCGAGAGCCCACTCAGGGCAAGAATGAATAAAACTGTCGCAGCGATGTACGACACGGTTACGATACCTGCGCTAATCATGTCGACCTCACTTCCTGAACATTTCGAGCATGCGACGCGTAACGGCAAAGCCACCCGCGATGTTTATGCTTGTTACTAGTACCGTAGCAGCAGCAATCCACATGATCACATCGTTGTCGGAGCTTATTTGCATCAACGCACCGATGACAATGATGCTCGATATCGCATTGGTCACACTCATCAGCGGCGTATGCAACGCCGGCGAAACGTTCCAGATCACCATGTAGCCGACAAAGCAGGCGAGCACGAACACAGTGAAGTGCGCCATAAACGATGGAGGAGCGACAGCGCCCAGCCCAAGCAACGCAAGTCCGCCCACGACAACCGCAGCTATCGGTCCGGCAGCCGACGGTTTCTTTGCGGTCGGCGCCGGCGCCGGAGCGGCGGCTTCAGCCGGTTTTGGCGGTGCTGCCGACAGCTTCGGTGCAGGTGGTGGCCAGGTCGTCTCTCCATCCTTGCAAACCGTCACGCCACGAATAACTTCGTCGTCCATATTGACGTCTATCTCGCCGTTTTTCTCAGGGCTCAGCTCGGTCAACAGGTGGCGGAGATTGGTGCCATACAATTGACTTGCCTGGGCAGCCAGCCGGCTGGGCAAATCCGTATAGCCGATGATCGACACGCCGTCGCGAACAACAACCTTGTCGGCCTCAGTCAGCTCACAGTTACCGCCTTGCTCGGCGGCAAGATCAACGACTACGCTGCCGTCCTTCATCGAGGCGACCATGTCCGCTGTAATCAGCCTTGGCGCAGGTTTTCCCGGAATCAGGGCCGTCGTAATGATGATGTCGACGTCCTGAGCCTGCTCCGCGAACAGCGCCATTTCCGCTTTGATGAATTCCGCGCTCATGGTTTTGGCGTAACCGCCCTCACCTGAACCGTCTTCGGCTTCATCGAACTCGAGCATGAGGAAATCAGCGTCCATGCTCTCAACCTGTTCCTTAACCTCCGGTCGAGTGTCGAACGCGCGTACGATCGCGCCCATACTTTTTGCCGCACCGATTGCCGAGAGCCCGGCGACACCAGCGCCGATGACAAGCACTTTCGCCGGAGGAACCTTGCCGGCTGCAGTGATCTGTCCCGTAAAAAACCGGCCGAAATGCTGTGCCGCTTCGACGATAGCGCGGTAGCCAGCAATATTGGCCATCGAGCTCAGTGCATCCATTTTCTGAGCGCGCGAAATACGCGGCACGCTGTCCATCGCCATCACAGTGCCGCCGCTAGCCGTCAGCTGTTTGAGTAATTCCGGGTTCTGCGCAGGCCAGAGAAAACTGATCAACGTCTGATTTTTTTTCAGCAGAACCGCTTCAATCGTTTCCGGTGCGCGTACCTTGAAAATGATATCCGCCTGGCCCCAGAGGTCTTCGCTCTTTGAAACAATGTCGCATCCTGCGCTCTTGAATGCCTCGTCGGAATAACTCGCCCTGACGCCTGCGTCTTTTTCTACGGCAACGTCAAACCCCATTCCGATGAGCTGAGACGCAATCTCGGGCGTCGTCGCAACGCGTCTTTCGCCCGCATGTATCTCTTTCGGTACACCGATCCTCATTTGGCTGTCTCCGGCTAACGTAGCGGCGTACTCTATCAAAAAAAAGGACGCCCAAAGGCGCCCTTTTTCTCGCGGCCCAAGGGCCGCTCCTACAGATTAGTCCCGGGTTGTTGGCCTCGGGCGCCGGTCCGTCGCACGATCGTGCAGTCGCTTGCGTTGATCCGGAGTGAGGTTGCGATACCGTTCCCGAAGTTCTCTGCGGCGTTCCGGCGATATATCCTGGAAACGGCGATAGTTTTCCTTTATGCGTCGTTGGTCGGCTGGTGACATGCTGCGGTAATCCGAGTGGCGGCTGCGGATCTGATCACGCTGCTGATTTGACAGGGTGCGCCAATGTTTGAAGCGCTGTTCCGAAGCCCTGCGCTCTGTCGCCGACATATTGGTCCAGCGATCAGCGCCCACTGAAAGCCGCTTTTGCCGTTCCGGCTCAAGCTGGTCCCAGCCATCGGAGTAAAGGTTCAGCACCTTCTGCTGATCCTCGTTCAAGTTGTCCCACTTGACGCCGTCGTTATCGGCTATCGCGACTCCCCAAACGAGCAAGGTCACGATCGCAATTGCGTATCTAGCTTTCATCGTCTTTCTCCGTCGATTCTTTACCTTCCGGTGCGGGATCGCTCCGCTCGTCGTTCTCGGCCTTTAAGGGTTCGCTAAATAACACCCAGTCTTCGTCCGAGTCTTCCCAAAGCCCCAGGTACTCAATAAATTCTATCTCGGGCAATTCCTCGTCAGCGGCAACCACAAAACTGCAAGCCATCAACATTGATCCAATCAGTGCTCGCCTAGCCGACATTGCCGTTCGGTTCCAGATCAGATGCCTCAAGCCAGCTGTAGAACTCGAGATCCTCAAGCATCTCGAGACTCTCGCCCTCGAGCAATATCTCGAAGTCAGTTACGGACGCGGTCGGCAGATCCACAGCGTCCGGGCCTCGCATCACAATGACGGTAACGAGAGCCGCAGCGGCAACTCCGGTAGCCGGCACCCAACGGGTCCATAAACCAACTGGTTGAGATCCCTGTAAAACATCGAGCGCCGCATGCCGGCCCTGATTCAATCGCGAAAGCGTCGCCGCATCGAGCCGATCCACGCTATCGTCGAACAGCTTCTTCGCCTTTTTTTCATTCGGATCGTTCATACCCAGTGTTCTCCCAACTTATCCCGTAACGTGTGTATCGCCCGGGAATAATGTGTCTTGACGCTACCGTCGCTGCACCCCATTGCAACGGCCGTTCCGGCAACATCAAGTCCTTCAAATGTGCGCAGCATGAATGCTTCGCGTTGTCTTGCGGGCAAGGCCTGTATCGCTGTTTCCAGGCGTCGCATAGCCTCATCCGTTTGCAGCTCTTCGTCCGGCGTTCTGCCAGCAGGATCCGGTGCGTGTGCGACCAGGTCGTATTCATCGTCGCCCGAGCCCCCGCGGCCAAACCACACCATGACACGATTACGAACCTTCTGGCGTCGATGCCAATCGCGAATTCCGTTTTGCAAAATACGGTAGAACAGCGGCATCCATTCAGCGCCTGGCCGGCCTGCGTAGTTTTTGACGAGCTTGATCATCGCGTCCTGCACCAGGTCGAGCGCCTCGTCGCGATCGCGTACTGCAATCTCTGCGATACGCAGCGCACGTCGCTCGACGTCGGCAAGGAACTTATTAAGTTGGCTTTCGCGTTGCAGCGTGCATGCCCTCGTCGATGGTTCGCGAGTGCACGATACCGCAAAAACACCTGCGCAGGCGCTCATACCGTGTACCTCCATGTCATTGCAATCCTCTTGACTCCACCACGTGGGCAAAACTGTGTCACTCTTATATAACGCCGGGCGGGGCGTCCGGTTGACAGCCCAAAAAACTCAATTTCACCATGCATTATGTGAAATCAATATCGCTTACTCTTTGTTTTGATTAGATTTTATGGCCGACCCGACAATCCTGAAAGTTGCCGTCAATGTGCCGTTGTCGCGTTTGTTCGACTATCTTCCACCCGACGGCGGTACGGCAATCCCGCCTGGCTCAAGGGTAGTCGTACCATTCGGCCGGCGTGAGCAAATTGGCGTTGTGATGGTGCAGGCCGAATCCAGCGATCTGCCTACTGGTAAGATTCGGCGATGCCTAGCCACGCTTGACGGTGAGCCCTTGTTGTCGGCCGACGACCTGCGACTTATTTCGTTTGCCAGCAACTACTATCACCACCCGATCGGCGAAGTTGTTGCGGCGGCGTTGCCCGCATTATTGCGGCAGGGTAAACCTCTTTTCCCGACGCTTACGTTCGTTGCGATCACCGACGCCGGTGAAACGATCGATGTCGAAGGATTGGCCAGGCGTGCCCCGCGCCAGGCTGAATTGCTTGAATGTATTCGCGATTCCGGCGGCAATGGCATGGATATCGAATCTCTCGCCGAGCTGATACCGACCTGGCGACGCGCAGCCAAGTCGCTGGCGGAGAAAGGCCTGATCGTTCGTTTCGATGCCATTGCGGATGCCGAACCACCACAGTGCGACGTCACTGCATCGCCAGGACCTGAACTCAACGACGATCAATGCAAAGCCGTTGCGATGCTTCGACAACATGACGAGTTTGCGGCCTTTCTCCTCGACGGCGTTACCGGCAGTGGCAAAACCGAGGTGTATTTGCAGGTAATACGCGATGTGTTGGCCGGTGACAGACAAGTGCTGATTCTTGTTCCCGAAATTGGCCTGACGCCGCAACTTGTATCAAGGCTACGGCGGAGGCTCGGCATCGAGCCAGCTGTGCTGCACTCGAGACTAACCGACACCGAGCGCCTGACCGCCTGGCGCAATGCGCGCCAGGGACTGGCAAAGCTCGTTGTGGGCACACGATCCGCCGTTTTTGCGCCGATGCCCGATCTCGGTCTGATCGTTGTTGATGAAGAGCACGATCAGTCTCTAAAGCAACAGGAAGGTCTGCGCTACTCCGCTCGCGATCTCGCCATTGTCCGCGCGAGGAACAGCGATGTTCGCATCATTCTCGGCTCAGCGACGCCGACTCTCGAAACGCTGCAACATTGCCGGGCCGGAAATTTCACGCAGATTCTGCTTCCCGACCGTGCTGGTGGCGCGAAGCCGCCGTCCATCCGTCTCGTCGATCTGAATCGTGCCGCTTCCACCGACGGGTTGAGCGAACCATTGGCCACAGCCATTGAAGAACATGTCGGCTCAGATGGGCAAGTCTTGCTGTTTCTCAATCGCCGTGGATTCGCGCCGACTCTGATCTGCGCGAGCTGCAGCCATATTGCAGAGTGTGAACGATGCGATTCCCGCCTGACAGTGCACGCACATGATCGCTGTCTGCGCTGCCATCATTGCGGCGCCAGCAAGCCATTGCCTGAGCAGTGCTCGGAATGCGGTGCCGCCGTTAAGCCGCTTGGTGAAGGAACCCAGCGACTTGAGGAAGCGCTGGTGAGGCGATTCCCCAATTTTCGGGTTCGGCGAATCGATAGTGACAGCACGCAGCAAAGAGGTGCGATCGAAGACGCATTATCAGCAGCCGAGCGAGGCGAGGCCGACATTCTCGTTGGCACGCAAATGCTGTCGAAAGGCCATCATTTTCCGAAACTGTCGCTCGTCGGCATAATCAACGCGGACCAGGGATTGTTTGGCACCGATTTCCGGTCCGGTGAGCGGCTCGCCCAATCGATCGTCCAGGTCGCCGGTCGTGCCGGACGCGAATCACGCCAGGGCGTCGTCATCGTCCAGACCGCCTTCCCGGATCATCCGTTTTGGCAATGCCTGATTACTGGCGGATATAAACTGGTCGCGGCCAATTCCCTGGCGGAACGAGAGGACTCGCGCTGGCCCCCGTTTACCCGCCTCGCGTTGATCCGCTCAGCCGCGCATAAACCGCAAGATGCGCTTGCCTTTCTGCAGCGCGCCGCCGAGCTCATCCGCGTTGAACAGTCCGAATACCTGCGTGTACTTGGTCCTGTCAACGCGCCGATGGCGCGCAAGGCCGGTCGCTACCGGTCACAATTATTGATTCAAGGCAGCGATCGAAAATCGTTGCATTCGCTGCTTGCAAACTTGCGGCCCACTCTCGAGGCAGAACCGGCCGCGCGCAAGGTGCGCTGGTCAATCGACGTCGATCCGATCGAGTTGTTTTAAGGTAGAATCGCCGGCTCGCCGATGAAATCCATAATATCCAATCTTGTCCAGGAAGCTCTCGCCAAACTGCCTGAGCTTGCTGACGCCACCGCCAATCTGGCGCTCGAAACGACAGTCGAGCGAACCCGGGATGCCAGCCATGGCGACTTCGCGACCAACGTCGCAATGCGGCTTGCGAAACCTGCCGGCAAAAATCCTCGCGAATTGGCCGCAGCCCTGGTGGATTTGCTGCCGGCCAGCGACGCTGTCGACAAAGTCACGGTTGCCGGTCCCGGCTTTATTAACTTTCATTTGAGCGCTACGGCGTTTCATTCAGAAGTCGAATCCATTCTCGACTCCGGCAACAGCTATGGACGGCAAGTTGCAAAAGAGTCGCCGCGTATCCTGCTTGAATTTGTTTCGGCAAACCCGACTGGCCCTTTGCACGTCGGCCACGGTCGACACGCGGCGTTCGGCGCGACCGTCGGCAATTTGCTCGAGGCAACCGGATTCAACGTTGATCGTGAGTATTACGTTAACGACGCCGGCCGCCAGATAGATATCCTCGCGCTTAGCGTCTGGCTCCGCTGGCTGGACGCGCAGGGAACGAGCATTCCCTTTCCAAAAGCTGGATACCGCGGCGAGTATATTCGAGACGTTGCAGCAGGAATCGACGCGAAGGGCCTCACCAAAATCGACGCCGCCACAGTACTTGACGGCGTGCCCGCCGATGAACCCGATGGCGACAAGGAGGCGCATATCGGTGCACTGATCGACCAGGCAAGGTCTCTACTCGGTAACGAGATTTTCGAGAACGTACGCCAGCAGGCCGTTGAGCCCATCCGACAGGATATCGAAAACGATCTTGCGGAATTCGGCGTCAACTTCGACAACTGGTATTCGGAGCTAAGCCTGACAAAAACCGATCGCATAGACGATGCTCTTGGCGTGCTACAGGAACGTGGCATGTTGTACGAGAAAGACGGTGCAACCTGGTTTCGCGCCGAACAATTTGGCGACGAAAAAGATCGTGTCGTTATTCGCGACAACGGCGTCAAAACCTACTTTGCCTCCGATATCGCGTATCACTTTGACAAGCGGGAGCGAGGCTACAATCGCCTGATCGACATTCTCGGTTCCGATCATCATGGCTACGTCGCGCGTGTGGGTGCTGGTCTTGATGCGATGGGATACTCCACCAATGACCTCAAGGTCGAGCTCATGCAGTTCGTTACCCTGTACCGAGGCGGCGAGAAGCTTGCGATGTCGACACGCTCGGGAGAGTTTGTGACCCTGCGCCAATTGCGCGAAGAGGTTGGTAACGACGCGGCGCGTTTTTTCTATGTTATGCGATCAAATGATCAGCATCTCGATTTCGATCTCGAACTTGCAAAGAGCCACTCCAACGATAACCCGGTTTATTACATTCAGTACGCACATGCACGAATTGCCAGCGTTTTTCGGCAACTTGAGGAGAAATCGCTGGTCTTCGATGCGGACGATGGCCGCGGCAATATGGCGGCACTCATCGAACCGCAAGAAAAAGCACTCATGACATCGCTGAGTCGTTACCCCGAAGTCATTTTGCTGGCAGCCGATAACCTGGCGCCTCAACATCTCGTGCACTACTTACGTGATCTCGCGAACGACTTTCACACCTATTACAACGCACACGCATTTATCGTTGATGACGCTGCGTTGCGGAACGCTCGATTAACGTTAATATCAGCGACGCGAATTGTCATCGCGAACGGACTCAGTATTCTGGGTGTAAGCACACCGGAAAAAATGTAATGGCGAAGCGCAGGAAGCAGCAATACCCGGGCTGGATGTGGATGTTATTCGGCCTGTCAATCGGGCTGTCCGTGGCGTTCGCTGTGTACCTCAAGGACCGCGGCCCAACGATCGATCTCGTAATACCGCAACCTGCCAGTTTGAAGAGCGCGCTCGACGATAATAGCGAGGACGTTGTCGATCAACCGACGAAACCACCGAAAGAAAGGCGATTTTCCTTCTACGACATTTTGCCGAATTTCGAGCTCATCATCCCCGAGAAGAAACCCGATATCGAGGCAGACTATGCGCCGCAGGCCGTCGTTGAGCCCGGCGTCTATGTTTTACAGGCGGGATCTTTCTCCACCAACGTGGACGCAGACCGCCGCCGCGCGGAACTTGCCCTCCAGGGAATCGAGTCGCACATCCAGCGCGTCAAGGTTAACGACAAAGACTATCACCGGGTCCTGATCGGCCCGACCGAAGATCTCGATGAACTGAACCTGTGGCGCAGTCGATTGCGGGCAGCAAATATCGACATTTTCCGTATCCGGCTCAGTGACTAGCTATTCACAAATCGGTATCTGTCTGGCGCTTAGCGCGCTGTCCGCATGTGCATCCACGCCTACAGCGGGTCCGCCTCCTTCAACCAAGTCGCCAACGCAAACAGCGCCGCAGCAGGTAGTGCCCAGCAAGAACGATATCCGTATCGGCATCGCCGCAGTCGGCGACATGATGATAGGTACCGACTATCCCGAGAACCATTTGCCGGACGATGACGGCGTCAGCTTTCTCAGCGCCGTAGCGCCGATTCTGTTATCCGCGGATATAGCATTCGGCAATCTTGAAGGCGTGCTTGTTGATGGAGGCGAGCCTGGCAAAGTGTGCAAAAACCCTGGTGCTTGCTACCTGTTTCGATCGCCGACGCGCTACGCGACCCATTATCGCGATGCAGGATTTGACGTCCTCAGTCTCGCCAACAATCACGCTCGCGACTTTGGCGAGGAGGGTCGTACGGCGACTATGCAGGCACTTGATGCTGTTGGTATTCACCACTCGGGCCGTGAGGGGTTGTTTGCAAGCTTCACGGTGAACGAATTGAAGGTCGCCGTGCTCGCGTACGCGGTAACGAAGAATTCAAACATGATGCACGACTACGAGCTGGCCGAGCAGACAGTCGCGATCTTCGCTTCTGTACACGACATCGTCATTGTTTCGTTTCACGGCGGTGCCGAGGGAGAGACGATGATGCATGTCCCGTTTGCCGAGGAAGAGTATTTCGGAGAGCCTCGTGGCGACGTTGTGCGTTTCGCTCGCAGTATGGTGGACGCAGGGGCTGATCTCGTCGTGGGTCATGGTCCACATGTCGTTCGTGGCATGGAGCACTACAAAGATCGATTGATTGCCTACAGCTTGGGTAACTTCGCGACTTATTACGGCATCAGCGTCGATGGTGTCAAAGGCGTCGCACCAATTCTGCTAACGACTCTTGATGGCCAGGGCCGTTTCATCTCCGGCGAAATCGTCTCAACCATCCAGCTTCGGCCTGACGGCCCAAGTATCGATGACGAACAACGTGCGTTGAACCTGATACGCGGTCTCAGCATCGAGGACTTCGGCGATCCCGGCCTTACGTTCCTGCCCGACGGCAAATTGCTTCCTGCGGAGCATTGACCCACAAACAGGGCATTCCTTATCGAAATGGCTCGCTTCGCTGCGCTTTATTTCCGATAAAGAACACCCTGTTCGCGGCTCGATTCTCGGCAAGCGACGGTGGGCGGGATGTTCATCGACCGAAGTAAAGCGCAGCGAAGCGAGCCATGAGGGAGAGGAATATCGCGTCCGCCGTCGCCTGTAGGATCAGTCTTCCGCTGACACCGATTTGAAATCGATGCCCAACGACCGCAATTTCCGATAAAGATGTGTGCGCTCCATGCCGACGCGTTTCGCAAGTTGTCCGACCTTTCCGTTGCAAAGCACAAGTTGCTGTTGCAAATAGGCGCGCTCAAATTGCTCGCGTGCTTCTCGAAGCGGTAACGACAACAAGTCCTGTTTCACGAGCGGCTCGTCAGCCGGCGCACCAGCCCGGATATCTGCTTCGACTTCCTCGAGCGTAAGATCGCCGTCACCATCTGCAAGTAATAATCGGCGTACAAGATTTTTGAGCTCACGTACATTGTCGGGCCATGGATAATTTCGGAGCCGGTTCTGCGCCGCAACACTGAATCGCCGGAATGTCAGGCCCTCCGCATCGACAAGTTTATCGACATAGTAGGCAAGTAACTCGGGTACATCTTCCGAGTACTCGCGAAGCGGCGGTATGCGAACCGTCAGTACACCCAGGTGCGCAATGAGATCGCGCCGCAATTCGCCTTTTTCAATTCTAGTCTCGTAGTCAGCACCGGCCGTTGCCACAATTCGCGTATCGAGCCGGATCGTCTCACTTCCGCCAGCGCGCCTGAATCCCCGATCTTCGAGCACCGCCAGAACTATTTTCTGCGCGGAGGCGTTCAGGTCAGCAAGCTCATCTATGACTAGCGTACCGCCGGCCGCCCGTTCGAAAGCGCCGGCTTGAATCTCGCCGTCGACTTCACTGCCAAGCAATTGCTCCTCGACGTTGCTTTCGGTCAACGATGCACCTGTGACACTGATTAACGGCCCTTCCGCGTACTTGCTCAACGCGTGCAAATAACGTGCAAATGCACCCCGGCCCGTGCCCGGCTCACCGCACAACAATGCTGGCGCGTCGTGCTGAGCGTACTGTTGTATCTGGTCGCGCAAACCTTGCATCAGTTTACTGCGACCAACTGGCGCCAGTAACGACGGCAACAAGCGGCGTGCCGACAATGATTGCTTGTCAGACGACTCAAGTGCTGCCTCTACCGTGCGCAATAATTTCGCCAGCGATAACGGTTTTTCAACAAAGTCGAACGCGCCGAGACGAGTCGCCTCAACTGCCGTATCAACGGTGCCGTGTCCCGACATGATCACGACAGGACAAACGAGGTCGCCATCATCCGACCACTCTCGCAACAAGGTGATGCCGTCTGTATCGGGCATCCAGATGTCCAGAAGAATCAAATCGAACTTCTCATCCACACGAGCAGACCGCGCCTCTTCAGCGTTTGCCGCGGCGGTCACACCGTAACCTTCGTCGGACAGAATTTCCTGAATCAAGGCTCGAATGTCGGCCTCATCGTCGACTACCAGCACATTCGAAGTGCTCATGCTTTGTTCCTCCTTTGCTCGGCACGTCCTGGTGCTCTTGAAATCATTGCCTCGCGTGCCGCCTCATTGAGCGGCAGACGAATACTTATTACGGCACCGCCATTCTGGCCGTTGTACGCCCGAATTGTGCCCATATGCTCTTCAACAAGTTTCTTGACGATCGCAAGACCCAACCCCGTCCCTTTTGGCTTGGTCGTAACATAGGGATCGAATACCTGGGTGAGCGAGCTTTCCTTGAAGCCCGGACCGTTGTCTTCGACCTTTATCTGCATAACTTCTACGGTCCCGATTTCTGCCGCACTCACGTGAACATCGATACGACCGTCTTTCGCATTTTCGAGTGCCTCTATTGAGTTGCGTACAAGGTTGTGCAGTATCTGCCGAACACGTCCGATGTCCGCCTCGATTCTTGGCATCGACGGGTCCGATATCAGCACAATCTCGACGCCGCTTTCCTGTGCTCGGTACAGGTCGACCACTTCATGCACAAGCTTGTCCATACTGAACAGCCCGATGTCCATGTCCGGCGCTCGCGCATAATCACTGAAGGCATTAACCATTTCCTTCATCGCTTCAACCTGCTGCACAATCGTGTGCGTTGCACGATCAAGTATCTGCGCTTCCTCATCATCCATTGAACCCAGATACTTGCGACGAAGCCGTTCAGCCGACAATCGAATCGGCGTCAGCGGGTTTTTGATTTCATGCGCGAGGCGACGTGCGACCTCGCCCCACGCGGCGTCGCGTTGTGCCTGTAACAACGCCGTAATGTCATCGAAAACGATGACATAGCCAGCCGCATGATCTTCATCACCGGGCAACGTTGTACACGCACAAGTCAGCACACGTCGGCCCACTTCACCGCGCAACACTATTTGCTCTCGCCATTCCGTTTCACCGGAATCCAAGTGCACCCTGGCGACATCAACAAGCTGTTCGAGCAGTGGTTGCCCTTTGGCGACGTCGGCCAGGTTCTGGCCTACGCAGTTCTCGAGGTCAACATTGAGAATCGCACCGGCTGCCTGGTTGGCCGTACGTATACCTAAGTCCGCCTCAAGCGCAACAACGCCCGTCGACAACCTGGCAAGAATTACTTCGAGATTTGTGCGCTCGGCTTCGACCAGTGCCTGCGACAAGCTGGTCTCGCGCCTCGCGGTTGCGAGACGCTGCGTCATGTCATTGAATGAACTGATAAGGAATCCGATTTCATCGCGTGAGGGCGTGGGCAAACGTGTAGTGAAGTCGCCTTCGGCCACTGCCCTGGTACCCGCAACAAGATCCTGAATTGGCGCAACAAGCCGTCGAGACAGCACGAAAGCACCGTACACCGCCCCGAGCAAACTCAACAAAAAGACAACGGTTAACGTTAACGACAGAGTATTTTTGAGTGGCTCCCGCAAGAACAGCATTCGCTTGTATCCAAGATACGATGAATCAACGCTCTCCGCCATGCGGGCAAGCCGTTCGGTTATCGGATAATGTGCCTGAATGACGCCGAGCGGTTCGGCGCGCCCACGAAGACGAAACAGAACTGCGGTGCGAACGATATAGTCTTCCGGTTCCAGTGCGACGTAAGGACGGTCCTGCTGCAACTGCAACAATACCTCTTCCTTGAGTGGGTACGGCAGTGCCGCTTGTGCACTGTCCGAAGTCGTCGCAATAATGCGGTTGTTACTGCCGTATATCGTGATCTCGCTCGCACCGCTCTCGCGGCGCATCATGCCGAGCTCGAAAATGAGCTGGCGTTCGGTGCTTTCGCTCAAAGTTTGCGCGACCTTTTGGGTCGAATAAAGATTCTGGCGCATCCGCATCGACAACGCCGCCTGGCTCAGTTTGAGCGCGCTCTCCATGCCAGCCTCAACCTCGACCTTGAACCACGAATCGATACCTTGATTGATGAATTGCAACGAGAAGTAGAAAACCGCGAGCAGCGGAACAATCGCAAGACCAACAAACATTCCGACCAAGCGCGCCTTGAGCCTCGCCCCGGGAACGTGCGTTCGGTACTCGCGCCACAAACGTGCGAGATTGCCAACCAACAATATGAACAGCAGAAAAACACCGGCAACGTTGACCGCAAGGATGACGTTTTGTAGACGGCCGAAATCTTCGGAATTTTCTGCGGTGCGACTCAGCAGAAACAGGGCTACAAGCACGAGGCCAACGCCAATCGCGGCAATCAGAGTATAGAAACCTCGTTTTATCGATCGAGCATCCATTCTGTCCATTCGCTTTTTAGTTGCCATTCGCTGCGCCAAAAGACCAGCAGCCGGATCGGAGCGGAGTACTGCCGCGTTTGCAGCATGGCCCGCAGTCGAACTCGATATTCCTTATCAGCCTCGAGCAATGAATCGTCAATAACGGGGAGCCCCTGCACGCGGCCGAGATTATTCAGTGCTGAATACAGGGTCGCGAAGGAATCCTGGTCGCCACTGTTGAGATTGCGGACGAGGTAACGCTGCGACAGTGGTCGATACTCGAGTTCGTAACGGGTCGTCAGTTCGGCGGTGAGATCGTCAATGTACCAACGCCGCACGCGTATGACTTCCATCTGCAACTCGATCGTCAACGTAATACCGCTTGCCAGTGCTTCAAGTGCCTCGCTACTCAGCACCAGCTGCAACCTTGCGTCGAGTACATGCACCCCATTCGTCAGTTGCGTCCCAGCCGAGCGAACTTCGAAGTGACCTTCTCGCTCGGGTTCGTCCTGGGCGAGGCCGCTCCCTGCTGCCAACACGGCCGCGAGCGCCAGCATGAGGCCGGGCAGCAATCCCTGTCGTCGATTCTTCAGTGCGTATGACATCTTCTTATCAGGAGACCTTTCCAAGGCAGGCAAAATAAAAGCCATCCAAGCCCGCTGTGCCGGGCAACACCTGGCGTCCGCATGCCTTGTCCCGCATTAAATCGCGGATGTTGTTATTGTGCAACACATCGATTTCCTGAGCGTCGTCATTCTCACTGAGAAAGCGCGTCACCACCTCTTCGTTTTCGACCGCCAACACCGAGCACGTTACGTATAGCAGGCGCCCGCCTGCTGCGAGCATTGGCCAGGCCGCCGTCAGCATTTCAAACTGGCTTGCTGAGAACGCCCGCAAGTCGGCGGGCCGGCGCAGGTGCTTGATATCCGGATGGCGCCGAATCACGCCGGTCGCTGAGCACGGCACGTCGAGCAGGATGCCGTCAAACAAAGCTTTGTCCCACCACTCCTCTGGTTTCGATGCATCTGCGACCAATTTCGTTGCGTTGAATCCGAGCCTTTCGAGGTTTTCGGATACTCCTGCAAGCCGCGCCGCATCATTGTCGATACAGGTCAGATCGATCCGATCGCCGCCCAATTCGAGTAGGTGCCCGCTCTTGCCGCCCGGCGCCGCGCAGGCATCGAGGATCCGGCCGCGCAGGTCCCCAAGTAACCATGGCGCCGCCAATTGGGCGCCTGCGTCCTGTACCGACACAAGCCCTTCGAAAAACCCCGGCAACCTGTCAACAGCTTGTGGCTCGGCAAGACGAATTGCCTGTGGAGCTGCGGCCAGCAACTCGCTATTCATACCGTCGTCGCGAAGCCGTGCCTGGTAGTCCTCCGCCGTCCCATGCAGCGGATTGACCCGCAACCACATCGGCGCCCGCTCATTGTTGGCCGCGATCAACGCCTGCCAGTCCTCTGGCCAGTCTGTCTTGAATGCATCGATGAGCCACTGTGGATGATCAAAGATTGCCTCGTTGTTGGACGGCTCTTGCTCGGATAACCGGTCGCGCAAAAAGCGCCTTAATATCGCGTTAACCAGTGGAGCGAGTTTTGGGCGCCGCAAATGGCGCGTCGCTTCTACCGTTTCCGACACCACGGCATGGTCTGGAATTCGTGTGTCGCTGAGCTGGTAAAGACCCAGCGCAAGTAATGCATTGACGATGCTGTCGCGGGCCTTGAGTGGTTGTTTAAGCAGGGCATCGATCCATGCCTGCAGATGCCAGTGATAGCGCAGTACTCCGTAGCACATCATTCGCAGCAACGACCGATCGCGTTCAGCGACACGTGACTCGTGGTCGTTCAGTGCTTTATCGAGTGAGCGTCCAGAGGAAATCACGGCATCCACGACTAGCGCCGCCGTCGCTCGCAGCTTCGCCCCGCCATGACTCTCGCTCACAGCTGGCGGCCGATCAGATCAAGTTGTGCCGCAAATTCACTGGCCGATACTGGCCGTTTCCCAGGCCTCTGCAGCGATGTCATACGTAAGGCACCGTCACCGCAGGCGACGGTAACGCCGTCCGGCCCAGCATCAATGACGGTGCCGGGCGCCGCATCCGTACCAGCAACGCTTTTTGCACCACTGCATTTGATTCGCTCATCATCAAGTAAGAAGTACGCGCCCGGAGCCGGATTGTAGGCACGCACGATTCTGGCGAGCTCGGCCGCCGGTCGTTGCCAGTCGATCGCTGCATCGCCGGCTCGAATTTTGGAAGCGTAGGTTGCCGCTCCATCGTCTTGCTCCTGTGCAGGGATGGTGCCGGCGACGATGTCGGAGAGATGCCGTGTCAGCAAACGGCCACCGGCAGCCGCCAGGCGGTCGTGCAACTCCCCCGCGGATTCGTCGTCGCCAATGGTCATCGATTCACTTGCGTACACGGGCCCGCAATCAAGGCCGGCTGTCATTGCCATCAGGCACACGCCGGTTCGTGCATCGCCCGACCTTATTGCCGCCTGAATCGGCGCGGCACCACGCCAGCGCGGCAAAAGCGATGCATGTACGTTGAGACAACCGGCATCGGGGATGTCGAGCACGGCCTGCGGCAGAATCAATCCGTACGCTGCAACAATCAGGATATCCGGATCCATTGCTGCAATCCGTGCGATTTCAGAATCGTCGGACAACGCCTCCGGCTGCAAAACGACGATACCCGCTGCCTCCGCGAATTGCTTGACGGGGCTTGCCGTCATTTTCCTGCCACGGCCAGCCGGCCGGTCCGGCTGCGTCAACACCGCAACGGGCGTTACATCATCGTCGACAAGCGCCTGCAACGACGCCAACGCGAACTCTGGCGTACCAGCAAAGACGACTCTTGGTGTAACCATTGATCTGATGCCTGTGGACTAGATGTTGTTCATCGGAAATAAAGCGCAGCGTAGCGAGCCATTTCGATGAACAACATCTAGGCTGCAGGCATGCGCTATGTGTTACTACATGACCGTTGAGGTCTCATTATGCCGCTTGTCACGCAGAAGGCGCTTGCGAATTCGTGATCGTTTGGCGTCAGACAGGTAGTCGACAAACAGCTTGCCATCGAGGTGATCGATTTCATGTTGCACACAGATCGCCAACGTTCCCTCCATATCCGTTTCGACTTTCGTATCGTTTCTGTCCTGGTAGCGCACACGGATGTGCTCGGCGCGCTCGACCTCCTCGTAGTACCCGGGCACCGACAGGCAGCCTTCTTCGGAAACCGTAACGCCGTTCTTTTCCAAAATAACCGGGTTAATCAAGGCATACGGCTCATCGTTATCCACGGAAACATCGGCAACCAGGAGCCGACGGTGCACGTCGACCTGAGTTGCAGCGAGTCCGATCCCCGGGGCTGCATACATGGTCTCGAACATGTCGTCGATCAGCTCACGCAGATCGTCATCGACCACTGCAACCGGCGACGCTGTTTTTCGCAGCCTCGGGTCAGGAAATACCAATATCTTGAGTTTTGCCATAATTACGTAACGGTAAAATTGTCAATTATTCGTGTAAATTGCGACCTAAATGACCTAAATGATTGACTTTATTTAATAAAATGGCAGACAATTGCGACCAGCCGCACACTATCCGGAAGGCCTCCGCAGTCGGAAATGTGACGTAATTGGCAGCTTCGACGGCAATGGCACGACATATTATAGCAACGCTAAAAAGCTAAAGGTCTCAACACCTTGTATGGAGCATTGAGGAACATGTCCCTCCGCAAACCAAGTCTGAAAAATTGCTTCCGGGTCACCGCTGCCGCGCTTGTCGCGTCACTGGTTCTCGGGTCTATGAACGCGTTCTCGCAAAGCGATTCGCCCCTTGCTAACGATCATCCGGACGAGTATGTCGTTCAGGTTGGCGACACGCTATGGGATATCGCAGAGACGTTTCTCAAGGATCCCTGGTATTGGCCCGAAATCTGGTACATCAACCCCGACATCGTAAACCCGCACCTAATCTATCCAGGTGACATCCTCGGTCTCGTCTATATTGAGGGCCGCCAAATGGTGGCGCCAATTCACGCATCATCGTATCGATTGTCGCCCGAAGCCAGGGTGACGCCGTTGAACGAGGCTGTCACAAGCGTATCTTACGATTCAATCGCGGCGTTCCTTGCGACAGGCGCGATTCTTGAGAAAGGTCAGATCAGGAAAATGCCCTACCTGGTCGCAACGCGTGGTGACCACATTCTCGCTGCTGCGGGAAACGAGGTTTACATTCGTGGCTTGAAAAATGACACGCTCGGACAGCGTCTTAACGTCGTGCATGTTGGTGAGCCGCTGGTTGACCCTGACAACAACAAGCTTGTCGGTTACCAGGGAATGTTGGTTGCTACTGGTACGCTACGTCGTGCCGGGGACCCTGCAACGCTGGCGCTAACCGATTCGAACCAGGAAGCGAAACAAGGTGATGTGCTGATTTCGACAACTGTCGATCTGCCACTTAACTTCTACCCGAGAGCGCCGTCGAGTCGCATTGACGGACAAATAATTTCCGTTGTCGGCGGTGTCACGCAAATTGGTCAGTACCAGGTTGTTATCATGAATCGTGGCTCTGGTGACGGTTTGGCCGTTGGTGATGTGCTCACGGTGTATCAAAAGGGCGCAAAAATTAAAGATCGTGTCAAAGGTGGCTCGGTCAGACTGCCCGACGAGCCGGCCGGCACGGTTATGGTTTTCAAGCTGTTCGACGAAATCGGCTATGGGCTGGTTATGGAAGCCACTCAGGCAATCCACATTCACGACTACGTGCGCAACCCAAGCTGACACCCGCTTGAACTAAGAGCTAAAAACGGCGCCTGAAGGCGCCGTTTTTGTTTTCTAAACCGAATTACAGCGCGCCTCACGCTACCCAGCACCTGTATGATTTGTCGATGCGTAATTCCAGCGACATCGAGTGGCGCTCCGACGCCCGGCACCATGTCCTGGAGCATGAAAGCGACCGCTACCCGGAACTTCTGGCGCAGATATCAAACCCCCCACTCTTATTATATATAGATGGAAACCCGGAGCTGCTGCACCTTCCCGCTCTGGCCATCGTAGGCAGCCGAAATCCTACCGAAGGCGGAACCCGCTCTGCTTTCGAGTTCGCGCATCACCTCGCAAGCGCTGGGTTCACGATTGTCAGCGGACTTGCTCAGGGAATCGACACCGCAGCGCATCGTGGCGCTCTCGCGGCCGGCGGCACAACCATCGCCTTTCTAGGTCATGGCATCGACCGCATTTACCCGGCATCCAACAAGGAGCTCGCCCATGAGATCGCCGCGAGTGGAGCGTTGATTAGCGAGTACCCACTGGGCACCCATCCGGGCAAGCACCACTTTCCTGAACGTAATCGTCTTATCAGCGGCATAAGCCTTGGTACATTGGTGGTCGAGGCAGCTCGTCGAAGCGGATCACTGATCACAGCACGACTCGCAGCCGAACAAGGGCGGGAAGTATTCGCGCTGCCGGGTTCTATCCATAATCCACTCGCCCGCGGCTGCCACGAACTTATCCGGCAGGGTGCGAAACTTGTTGAAACAGCGGAGGACATCGTTTGCGAGCTTGCGCCTCTGGCCGGCCATGTTCTGCAAACCACAATGGAATCAACAAGCAACGAAAAGCCTGTGCAATTGCTTGGACAAGAATATGTTGAACTGCGCAAACATCTCGGCCACGATCCGGTTTCGGTCGACGAGCTAGCCGAAAACTCCGGATTGACGATAGACCAGGTTTCCTCCATGCTTCTGATTCTGGAGCTCCATGGAGAAGTCGAATCGCTGTCCGGGGGACGGTACTCACTGTTGAGTTAGACATTTTACGGATCCAGAAACGGAAAGGAGCAGCTCCAGGCATGAATGAAAATGTACTCGACGTATTAATGTACCTGTTCGAAACCTACGTCGACACCGAAGAAGAACCCGAGGCCGATCACAACGAATTACGCGATGAGCTTGCGCGCGCGGGTTTTCGTGACTCCGAAATAGACCGGGCGCTCGACTGGCTTGACGGTCTGACGGATCATCAGGACAACCTCCCGTACAACGCGCAAACCGCGCATGGCACACGCATATACAACGACTTCGAGCAGGAACGACTCGACTCGCCCTGCCGCGGATATGTTACTTATCTTGAGCAAATTGGAATCCTGTCACCGCCGCAACGTGAGATCCTGGTTGATCGCTTACTGGCCCTGGAATCGGTTGATATCGACGTCGAACAGATCAAATGGGTGGTACTGATGGTGCTGTTCAGTCAACCCGGCCAGGAGTTCGCTTACGCCAGAATGGAGGACCTGGTATTCGAAGAGGGTACGGGGTCAATTCACTAGTAATTCGCGCTTCAAGAAGCGCTCCTACTGCTTCTTTTCTTGACAGATCGTCTCCAAGCACGTAATTAAACCGCGGCACAGTCCGCGGTTTTGTATTTTGAGAACCTGAATACATGTCAAAGAATCTGGTCATCGTCGAATCGCCTGCCAAGGCGAAGACAATCAGCAAGTACCTGGGCAAGGACTTCGACGTCCTGGCCTCGTACGGGCATGTGCGCGACCTTGTGCCAAAAGAAGGCGCTGTCGATACCGAAAACGGCTTCGCAATGAAGTACCAGGTAATCGAGCGCAACGAGAAACACGTCAACGCCATCATGCGCGCGCTCAAGAAGGCCGACGCCCTGTACCTCGCGACTGACCCTGATCGTGAAGGCGAGGCTATTTCCTGGCATTTGATCGAATTGCTCAAGGAAAGAAATGTTCTCGAGAATAAAGATGTGCATCGAGTCGTATTTCACGAAATTACCAAGTCGGCTGTACAGGCAGCCATCGACAATCCTCGCAGCATTTCGTCGGATCTCGTTGGTGCACAACAGGCTCGACGAGCTCTCGACTACCTGGTCGGTTTCAATCTGTCGCCGCTATTGTGGAAAAAAGTTCAGCGCGGACTGTCCGCTGGACGCGTGCAGAGTCCGGCACTACGAATGATTGTCGAGCGCGAACTGGAAATAGAAGCATTCACGGCTCGCGAGTACTGGACGATTGAGGCCGACGTCAGCAAACAGGAAAATCCGTTTCTGTCACGGCTAACTTTGTACCACGGCAACAAGGTTGAGCAATTCAGTTTCGAGAATGAAGGTGCTGCACGCGACGTAGAAAAAACGATTCTGGACGCGGCGGATGGCAAGCTGACCGCCGTAGGCGTTACGAAAAAGCAACGACGCCGTAACCCAGCCGCTCCGTTCACTACGTCAACATTGCAGCAGGAGTCGTCGCGCAAGCTCGGCTTCAATACGCAATGGACCATGCGCGTCGCCCAGAAACTTTACGAGGGCATCGAGCTTCCGGGAGAAGGTAACGTCGGCTTAATTTCCTATATGCGCACAGACTCTGTGACGCTTGCTGACGTGGCCATCGACGAAATACGCCAACTAATTGCGGAGCGCTACGGCGCCAAAAATGTGCCTGAATCTCCGCGCACGTTCAAAACCAAGGCGAAAAACGCGCAGGAAGCACACGAAGCGATTCGCCCAACTTCGGTGGCACACACGCCCGAGTCGCTGAAAGATGCGCTCGACGAGGATCAATATCGCCTGTACTCATTGATCTGGAAGCGCACCATGGCCTGCCAGATGGTCCCGGCCGTATTTGATACGGTCGCAATCGACCTTGCCGCCGGAGATCTGGATGGGGGGCATCGATTTCGAGCCAACGGCTCGGTACTTGTCGAGCCTGGTTTCATGGCTGTCTACAAAGAAGGCCGGGACGATGCTAGCGAATTAGATGACGGCGATCGCCTGTTGCCCGAAGTTGTTGAAGGTGACGTAATTAGCCTCGACGAATTGCGTCCTGAACAACATTTCACAGAGCCGCCGCCGCGCTTCACCGAAGCAAGCCTTGTCAAAACACTCGAAGAGTACGGTATCGGCCGACCATCGACGTACGCGAGCATCATTGCGACGCTCAAGACCCGCGAGTATGTCGAAATCGAGAGCAAGCGCTTCTATCCAACTGACATCGGTCGTATCGTCATCGGTTTTTTGACCGACCATTTTAGCCAATACGTTGATTATGATTTCACGGCGCGGCTTGAAGACGACCTCGACTCTGTTTCACTCGGCGAGAAAGACTGGGTGCCGCTGCTCGACAATTTCTGGGGCCCGTTCAAGAAGCTGTGTGACGACAAAGAAGAATCTGTAACGCGCGAACAAGTCGCACAGGCGCGTGAGTTGGGAACCGATCCGAAAAGCGGCAAGCCGATGACCGTCCGCATGGGCCGTTACGGTCCATTTGTGCAAATTGGCACCAAAGACGACGAAGAGAAACCGAAGTTTGCAGGGTTGCGTCCCGGCCAGAAGATGAATGACATTACACTTGAGGACGCGCTCGAACTGTTCAAGTTGCCGAGAAAGCTTGGCGAAACACCTGACGGCTTGCCCGTATCGGCAAGCGTCGGCCGATTCGGCCCCTATGTGCGCTACGGCGATAAGTACGTGTCAATTCGTGATGACGATCCGTACACGATCGAGCTGCCTCGAGCGCTTGAGCTCATTGAAGAAAAGAAAATCGAAGACGCCAATCGCATCATTCAGGACTTCGAAGATGAGGGAATCCAGGTTCTGAACGGCCGATACGGACCCTATGTCACTGACAAAGCCAAAAATGCGCGCGTACCTAAAGATCGCGAACCCAAGTCATTGACACTCGAGGAGTGCAAGGAGCTGCTCGCGGCTGCGCCGGCACGTGGACGACGCGGCAAAAAGAAAACCAAGAAGAAAACCAAAAAGACCGCGAAGAAGACCGTCAAGAAAAAGACCAAGAAGAAATCCAAGAAAAAAGTCGCGAACTAGGTCTCTGCAATGAAGTTGTCTATATCTCGGGCCGCTGATGTTCTGCTCGGCGGCGGCATAGTCACCTGTCCAACCGAAGGCGTATTCGGCCTGAGTTGTATGCCGGATAATTCTGCCGCAATAGAACGGCTACTTCAAATCAAGCAGCGAGATCCGGCCAAGGGGTTGATACTGATTGCGGCAGCGAAGGATCAACTGGCAGATTGGATCGGAATTTCTGTGGAAAAAATCCCGGATGCAGACCCCGCCAAACCGGTTAGCTGGATTGTTGCCACGGCGCCCTCTGTTTCGACGCTCGTTCGAGGCGGCCACAAAGACATCGCTGTCCGAGTAACCACGAACCCGATAGCAAGGGCTTTGTGCGAAGCTGTCAATTCGCCACTGGTGTCAACGAGCGCCAACCTCGCAGGTGTTGCTCCCACGCGCAACCGCTTGATCCTTCGCCGGACGTTTGCCGGTTGTGTAGACTACATGGTGCCCGGCGACTGCGGGCCTGCATCCGGGCCGTCGGAAATTCGCAACCTAAGCACAGGTGAAGTACTGCGGGCGAGTCGATGAACGAATTTGATCAGGTTAAGGATTATCTGCAGTCATTGCAGAAGCGCATCGTCGCGGAGCTTGAACAGCTGGACGGCTCCGGAGTTTTTCGCCGTGATGCCTGGGATCGTCCCGGCGGCGGGGGCGGCATTAGCTGCATCCTGAACGATGGCGCGGTGTTCGAGCAAGCCGGCGTCGGTTTCTCGCATGTGTTCGGCGACGAGTTGCCGCCTTCTGCCAGCAAAGAACGGCCCAATCTTGCCGGCCAGGACTTTCAGGCAATCGGCGTGTCGCTCGTCATTCATCCACGTAATCCGTATGTCCCGACGACACATGCAAACTTTCGCTATTTTTCCGCCGGGGACCCTGACAGCGATGCGCCGACCTGGTGGTTTGGCGGCGGCTTCGATCTGACGCCATACTACGCGTTTGCCGAAGACGTCGTGCATTGGCATCAGGTCGCAAAGAGCGCCTGCGATCCGTTCGGTGACGAATTGTATGCGCGTTACAAGAAGTCCTGTGATGAGTATTTCTTTCTGGCGCATCGAAACGAAACACGCGGTGTTGGCGGTTTGTTTTTTGACGACGTAAATGAGCTCGGTTTTGAGAAAAGTTTCGAATTCCTTCAGTCCGTTGGCGACAGTTTTCTACCCGCGTATCGGCCGATCGTTTTGAATCGCAAAAACCACCGGCACGGCGAGCGACAACGAGAATTTCAGTTGTACCGCCGGGGCCGCTACGTGGAATTCAACCTGATGTACGACCGCGGCACGATATTTGGACTGCAATCGGGTGGGCGAACGGAGTCGATCCTGATGTCATTGCCACCGCGGGTTCGCTGGGCGTACGACTGGCAGCCTGATCCAGGATCTGCGGAAGAGAAGCTGTACACGGATTATTTGCGGCCGCGAGACTGGCTGGCGGAGCAGCACGATGCCCAATAAGTCGCGGCTCCTTTGCCTGATACCGTTTGCATTGTTGCTCCTTTCCGTTAGCGCTACGGCCGAGTATGAGACCCAATTGCGCGATGCCGGCAGTCTCGGTGGAATACGTCTCGCGGGCAGCGATGATCCGAGCATACGCAAGGTCTATATCGTTCAACTCAAGGCGCCATCGGCCACGGACTACCACGCTTCGCTGAGCAAGACTGCAGTAAAGCCCGGCATGAAACGACCACGCTTCGACAAGTCGAGCCCAATCGTTAAAGCGTATGCGTCGCAACTCCTTGCAGAACAGGACAAGGCCATCGCGCGCGCGGGGCCCAACGTGGAACTCATTTACCGTTACCAGTACGGTTTAAACGGATTTGCTGCGCGAATGCATCCATTCCAGGCGCATAAACTTGAAAACATGCGCGAAGTTCTGCACGTCTGGGAAGACGAAATACGGCCGCTCCCCACAAACCACAGTCTCGAGTTTCTTGGTTTGTTCGATAACGACGGTGGACTGCGCGGCACACCGGGATTGGATGGCGATGGCATTGTGATCGGCGTCATCGATAGCGGCATCGCACCCGAACACCCGGCGCTGCAGGATACTCGCGAGGCAGACCGGCCCAGTATGTGCGAGGGCGATTGGGCTGAGAACACGTTGCTCGGTCGCTGGTTGTGCCATCGCTACAAAGTACGAGACGACGTACTCATTTTCGAGGAGCCCGAAGACTGGAACGGAACCTGCCAAGTTGGCGAGCGCTTTGAACTTTCCGACTGCAATAACAAGCTGATTGGCGCTCGCTACTTTTTCAGCGGCGCCGAGGCAACAGGCCCAATCGACGACGGCGAGATAATGTCGGCGCGGGATGCCGACGGCCATGGCACACACACCGCGACAACCGCTGCCGGCAATCGTGTCAAAGCATCGATATTTAATTCATTCATTGGCCGTATCGAGGGCGTCGCGCCCGGAGCGCGTATCGCAGTGTATAAAGCCTGCTGGCTGCGACCCGGCGACACACGTGCAAGCTGTAACACTTCCGATCTCGCCAACGCGATCGACGCCGCCGTGGCCGATGGTGTGGACATCATCAACTATTCAGTCGGGAGTTCGATGACGCAAATTACCGCGCCCGACGACATTGCCCTCATGGCGGCGACCAAGGCCGGTGTATTTGCGGTTGTTGCCGCGGGTAACGATGGTCCGAATTTCGGCACCATCGGCTCGCCGGCCGGTGGGCCATGGGTCATTACGGCGGCAGCGTCGACGCGAGATGGCGAGACCTCGACCGAGGCTTTGGAGATAAAGACACCGCCAAGCATCGCGGGCCTGTATGTCGCCAGGGAGGCAAACTTCACGCCACCTCTGGAAGATGTCGATCCGCTGGAAGGCCGCCTTGTTCTGGTGGACGATGACGAAGGAACGACCTCCGATGCCTGCGAATCTCTAGTCAACAATTCCGACGTCACCGGAAATATCGCGCTGATTCAGCGCGGCGGGTGTGAGTTTGAAATCAAGATCAGCAATGCTGGAGATGCCGGCGCTATCGCCGCGCTCGTGTACAACATTGCTGGCGACCCGATCGTCATGAATGGCACCTCGGGCTCGTCCGACATCCCGGCATTGATGATTGGCCAGGCCGACGGCAATCTCATTCTCGCGGAACTTGATGAAGGCAACGACGTGAGTGTCTTACTCGATAAAACACTATTCCTGACGGAGCCCGATACCGGCAATACCATGGCAACGTTTTCGTCACGCGGCCTGGGACCGGTGCTCGATATCCTAAAGCCTGACGTCACGGCACCGGGCGTCAATATTCTCGCGGGGTTTACACCGGATGCGGCCAATTCGACAACCGGTGAGAACTACGCCTACCTGTCCGGCACGTCGATGTCGACACCGCATGTCGCCGGTGTAGCGGCTCTGTTACTGCAGGCCAACCCATCGTGGAGTCCGTCTGCAGTCAAGTCGGCATTGATGACGACCGCACATCAGTCGGTGACTCTTGCTGATGGCGAAACTGAGGCTATTCCTTTTGATTTCGGTGCCGGCCACATCGTGCCGAATGATGCGGTCGAACCCGGGCTTGTCTACGACGTCACTGACGACGAATTCGACGCCTTTGCTTGCGGCACTGCATCTCCCGCCATATCCGGTGATCGCTGCGACGAGCTTGAGCTCGCGGGGTATTCGTTTGCGGGTTCCGACCTCAACCAGCCATCAATAGCGGTGTCACGCCTTTCGAGTTCGCAAACTGTCAGCCGGCGCGTGACAAACGTCAGCGAAGCGGCGGAAACCTATACTGCCGAAATAGTGGCACCGTCAGGAATCACCGTCAGCGTCGTGCCGGCGAGCATCACCGTCGCCCCGGGTGAGTCCGTGTCTTTTGACGTGACGTTCAGCCATGAATCAGGACCGCTGGATCTTTGGCGTTTTGGGTCACTGACCTGGACCAGCAATGAACACTCGGTGTATAGCACGTTAGCGATTCGACCGACGTCCGTGACTGCGCCTGCTCAAATCACATCGTTCGACTCCGATGGATCTTTAAGTTTTCCGGTCGAATTCGGCTACACAGGATCCTATTCAGCCGGCGTACATGGATTGAATCTGCCCCTGATAATTAACGGCCACGTCGATAATGATCCGACAAAGACATTTTCTTTCCGTGTGGATAATGGCGTTACCGCGCACCTGATCGATGTGCCTGCCGACCACGGCGTCTCTGGCGATCAGGCGTACCTGCGCTTTGCCTTGTTCGATGCGTTGACTGACGGCAATGATGATCTCGACATGTATGTCTATTTCTGCGCCGACAACATTAATTGCGTAAAGATCGGCGAGAGCGGCGGCCCGACATCACAAGAAGAGTTCAACGTGCTGTTCCCGGCGTCAGGACGTTATGCCGTTCTGATACACGGTTTCGAGACGGACCAGGTTGCCGGCGGGCCCGGTGCGAACTACCAGTTACTCATCTGGGCGTTTGGGCTTGTTGACGATCAGGGCAACATGACCGCCAGTGGACCAACGCTTGTCAATGCCGGCACGAGTGAAACGATCACCGTTGACTGGACGGGGTTGCTGACCGGCACAATTTATCTCGGCGGAATTTCTCACAATACGCCACAGGGAATCTCTGCCATAACAGTAATAAGAATCGGCAACTAGCGAGCGGCAGCTTTTCCCGAAAGCGGCCGGAGTGAATTGCTCGGTGCCCTTCGTTCTGCTCGGTATCATCTTCCAGACCGGCCAATACCGTATCGAAGTATTTGCCAGCCGATGCGATGTCTTCTGTTAATGGCGTTGTCGGTAATTAGGACTAATTAGCGCCCATCAAGCGGAATTTAGCCTAATCATGCTTGTCATACACAAAAGACGTTCGCGCGTAACGAATTTTGCAGTACGACGAAGATAATTTTTTCCGAATAAGCGGGGGAAAATAGAGTGAAACGACTGATTCAAATAATGATTTTGCTCGTTGTGACGATTTGCTTGCCGAGCTGGGCCAATTCGATGGCGAAAACGGCAACGTTGGAGAGTGGTGAGAAATTCACGATATTTGAAAACGGGCCGACCAAATCCAATAAGGGAATTCTGTTGGTACACGATTGGTTTGGTGTTTCACCGTTTTATCTGGAGGCTGCCGAAAGGTTGGCGAAAAATGGTTACCGTGTAATCGCGGTGGACCTCTATGAAGGGCAGAGCGCGACCACCCATGCCGACGCCTGGAAATTGATGCAGGCTTTGGATGCCAATCTGGCGGCTGCAAAAATTGATTTCGCGCTGGCCGAGTTGCAGGAGCCGAATCGAAGAATCGCGATCATGGGTTTCAGTATGGGTTCGGTCCACGCATTCCAGGCCGCGCTAAGAAACGATGTGATTAAGGCTACCGTCATCTGGTATGGCGACGTGGTAAAAGATGCTGCGGCATTGAAAGATTTGACCGGGCCCGTGTTGGCGATATTCGGCTCCAAGGACGGCGCGGCGGTGGATGAGGCGGCGGCATTCTCAAAGGCGGCAGATGCCGCTGGGAAATTTGGCGAGATTTGGGTTTACCCAGGGGCGCACCATGCTTTCGCTCAGCCCCTGTTTAATGAGGGATCGACCTATGACCCTGTCGCCACAGCCGCTGCGTGGAAGCTGACCGAGAATTTCCTCGCCCGGCAAATTGACTCCAATTAGTGCGACAGGCTCGATCTAGCCGCTGGCCTTTGAACTGGCCACTGATTGCAGCGACCGTGAGGCATGGACCTCACCGCAGCAAATCATCAGCAACGCTGTGGCTACCTCAACGTTCGCTTTGGGTCATAAGCGGCCCTTCAGGGCAATACTAGCCTAATGTCCGCTTTCGGGGGCAAAGCGGACATTGGCCTGCCGCCGCGCGCTCGCAATAATTCAGGTATGGTCTTATTTGCAGGGGATTGCCATGCGTCTTGCTCTTGCTCGCCTATATAAGGCCGATGATGTAGGAGACAAACGTGTTCGACTTTTTGAAGTCATACAGAGCAGAAATTCGGGAATTATCCACTTATCTAACTGTTAAATGGAAAATGAAGCCGGCGTACGTCAATGCATTTCTGGATACTTATAAGAAAGAAGTAGGTGGCGCACTGGCGCTCTGTAAGAAACGAATGTCGGCTGCCCAGAAAAGCACGGATCCGGACCAGTCACTCGCAGCAAAGTCGATCCTCGGTCAGGAATATGCAATGGCCCTGGTTACAGCTGCGTACAGCGGATTCAGAAAAGATCTAAAGAAAGGCAAGTATGTCGGTACGGAGGTTGAGAAGTCGATTTGGGCGATCCTCTCAAGCCGTTCAGATATCGTCAATCAGATGGATCCAGCATTCGGAAAATATATCGCCGATAACTTCGAGGAAAAATTTCCTGGCCTGTTCGCCGAGGTGTTTGAGGGCTAAAACCCGCCTAGCTTATCCAACCTCTCTTTTTTGTCGATTGGGAATACAGGAGGAGAGCGACGGCAATGACAATAACGACTCCCGGCAGGATCAAGCCATTCATACCCCAGATCTCCAAACCGTTTGCCATTCCGAATGCGTGAACGTTCTGCACGAGCACAGCGGCTAGCGACAGAGCGAACATCGGCAAAGCCCAAGCCTTGCGCAATAACAGGAATAAGCTGCCAAAAGCTCCTGCATTAACCGCAACCGCGAACGCGCCCGTAGCCCAAGCTGGCTTACCGATCAGGAAATCGATTTGTGCCTGCGAAAAGCTTTCGGCCATCGCTTCCGGCGTTGCTGTGACCTCGCTGACATAGAACAAGATACCAATCAGGTTCCAGACTAACGCTGCACCACCGATGATCCAGAAATTCGTAGTGGGCCTGCCATTCAATACGTCCGACATAGCGACTCCCTCATCGTTGAGCCTTTACTCCAAGGTCACACGATGATCTATCTGTCGCTCCGTAAATGCAAGATTCAGCACGCGCAGGATTTGTGTCGAAAACAGCCTATGACGTGATCGTTGACCAGGCCGGTTGCCTGCATATGCGCGTAAATAATCGTGCTGCCGACAAACTTGAATCCGCGCTTCTTGAGGTCTTTACTGAGCGCATCCGACTCTGCTGACGTCGCCGGAATATCACTATCCTTTCTAAACCGGTTTTGAATAGGCCGACCATCGACAAAGTCCCAGATGTAGTCGCTAAAACTCGAAAACTCTTCCTGTACAGCGATGAACGCCTTCGCGTTGCTCACAGTCGATTCGACCTTTAGCCGATTTCTGACGATCGACGGATCCAGAAGTAGTCTCTCGACTCGCTTTTTCGTAAATCGCGCTACTTTCTCCACATCAAATTCGGCAAACACCTTACGATAACCTTCCCGCTTGTTGAGTATGGTCGACCAACTGAGGCCGGCCTGGGCACCTTCGAGGATCAGGAACTCGAATTGAGTGCGATCATCGTGGACGGGTACACCCCACTCTTTATCGTGATATTCGATGTAATTAAGACCGACGCCCTCAGCCCACTTGCAGCGCGTTACTTTTTTCGTCATTTGGTCAATCTACCAGTCACGATCGCCGTGAGCATCGACTATTTCTTTACTCTGCGTGCGAAAACAAAAAACCCGCGCATGGCGCGGGCTTTGTTTTGCTGATTTGCCGGGTGGGCTAGTTCTTTTCAGCATCTCCGCCGCAAGAACCTTCACCGCATGAGCCTTCAGCGTCTTTGTCCTCACCGCAGGAGCCCTCGGCGTCTTTGTCTTCGCCGCAGGAGCCCTCGGCGTCTTTGTCGCCGCCGCACGATCCTTCGCTATCCTTATCATCCGAACCGCCTTCCTTGTCGCCGCCGCAGCTACCTTCGCCGCAAGATCCTTCCGACTCTTCCTTGCCTTCCTTGTCGCCGCCACAAGAACCTTCGCCCGCGCCTAGCAGATAGCCTGCGCTAAGCGTTGACATTGCGAACGGACTTTCAACCGTATCCGCGCTGGCAATGCTGCTACTCAACGCAAACGAACCGGCTAAGGCAGCGCCTACAGCTAATGCGATAGGCTTTACTACTTTTCTCTCTGACATTTTCTCTCTCCTACAAGGGTTGTCTGCCCATGCCGGGCATTTATTAGGCAATGTAATTCAAGTGCTCCACATTACCGATTGCAAAATCTGCTTCTGAATTTCGTCCAGTTGTTCTTCCTGGGCTCCGATGATCGCGATGCTACCGTCGCCGACAGGCAAGATTACACCATGTGAGTTTTTATCATCCAACACCACGGCTTCCGAAATCATTTCATCCGGCAGCAACAGAATCGTTACCGGGCCACGCTTACCCTGAATAACAAGATGCGGCACATCGTTTCCATTGATCAGGCAGGTCTGTGCAAACGTAATCAAGCTGGCGTTTGCATCCATCTCCGCAATATTCGCGGGGACAACGTCTCGCAAGTGATCATCGCTCACAGCAATGTCGGTAACGCGTAATGCGGTTGATTCGTGCGAGACGTGTGCCAGCACTTCGTCCGCCAGTGATTCGTAGACGACATCGCCGGTACCGACAAAACGCACGCCGACAAAAAGAGCCAACAAAACCGTGGCTGCCATTGCAAACCAGGTCGGCGTCGACAGTCGGCGCCGTTCCGGCAGTGATACGACATTCTCCATGTCGGGCAGTTCCGGCACGGCGAGCTCAGGCACTTCGAGCGCGAGAGCACGACCGATCTTCATATCGAGTGCCCGCATCTCGTCACAGTAGGTTTGGCATTCCGTACATTCGCTGAGGTGTCCTGCACCGCCATCAAATTTCGGATCTGCTCCAATCGTCTGTTTGTACTCTTCGCAATTCATCATCATGTTTTCGGCTTAATCCGCCGCCTGTGCCTGCATTGTTCCCTTGAGCTTTGCTCGGGCCCGGTGAAGTCGTGTCAACACCGCACCTTGCTTAAGTCCCATCTGTTCCGCGATCTCATTCGTGCTGAAACCCATCAATACCTGCAGCACGAGTGGCTCACGATACTCATCCTCCAGCGAATAAATCGCTTCGCGCATGTCGCCAAGATCGTCGTCCGGCTGTTCCGACAACAGTGCCGCCTGCGAGGCCGTCAGGTTGTCGATATCGACCGTTTCCAGCCGTTTGCGCTCGAAGTAGCGGGCATTTTCCCGCCGCACGATCGTCAACAACCAGGGCTTGGCGGCCGCATCGTCGCGAAGCGCATCCAGCGACTTCCATGCCCTCAGCATGGCCTCCTGTACCACGTCCTCAGCTATTGCCTTATCCCGGGATAACCAGGCAGCGTAGCGGTACAAATCCTGGTGGTATACACCCACGATCTGATCAAACCTCTGTCGCCGTCGCTGTTCGGCATTGCTACCATGCATTTGAGATGACCTGTCCGGTTTTGTATTTATTACGAATTCCGCCGAAAATCGTGATTCAGACGTGGAATACCTCCCCAAATACGGGGAAAATCACAAATTGTTGAGTTATTTTGCCTAGTTTATGAGTGCCAAGCACACCAATCGGTTCCCGCATACCCGGCTGCGACGCAGCCGCCGCACAGCTGCGTTGCGACGCCTGGTCGCGGAGTCGGCCCTGGGGCCAGATGATCTGATCTACCCGGTCTTTGTGCTTGATGGAAAAAACCGAGCAGAATCAGTGCCTTCGATGCCCGGAGTCGAGCGGAAAAGCATCGACAAGCTACTCACCGAAGTAGCCGATATGGTCTCCCTGGGAATTCCGGCCATTGCGTTATTTCCCGTAGTCGACGGCGAAAACAAGTCGCTTGACGGTGCGGAATGCGCCAATCCCGATGGCCTGGTACCGCGCGCCGTGCGCGAAATCAAATCCGCTCAGCCGAATCTGGCCGTGATAACCGACGTGGCACTCGATCCCTACACGACACACGGCCAGGACGGCATCATTGACGATTCCGGCTATGTGCTCAATGACGAAACCGTTGAAATGTTGGTGCGCCAAGCCGTGACACATGCAGATGCCGGTGCCGATATTGTTGCCCCATCGGACATGATGGACGGCCGTATCGGTGCGATTCGCGGCGAACTTGAATCCCAGGGACATCGCAACACGATGATCCTGGCTTACGCAGCGAAGTACGCCTCCTGCTATTACGGTCCGTTTCGCGACGCCGTCGGTTCTGCAGAAAATCTCGCCGGTGGTGACAAATCGACGTATCAGATGGCACCGGCTAACAGCGACGAAGCATTACGCGAAGTTGGCCTCGATATAGACGAGGGTGCCGATATTGTCATGGTCAAACCGGCGCTACCGTACCTCGATATCGTACGTCGCGTATCGGAGACTTATCACGTGCCTACCTTCGCCTACCAGGTCAGCGGCGAATACGCGATGCTCAAAGCTGCCTCTGCGAACGGCTGGCTCGACGAACGCAGTGCTGTACTCGAATCGCTTCTTTGCATCAAACGAGCCGGCGCCCGCGCGATACTTTCATACTTTTCGGTTGACGCGGCTCGTTGGTTGGCCGAGTGAGACTTTTTGGCGACTAAGACGGCAATAGTCGACCGTTACGGCGTCATGGGTTATCCCGTGTCTCACAGCCGTTCGCCAGTGATACACCGCCTGTTTGCTTTGCAAACCGGGCAAGAACTGCAATACGAATTACTGCACGTTTCTCCCGACAAGCTCGAAACTGCTGTCCGTCAGTTTCAACGCACCGGCGGCAAAGGACTCAACATTACCGTGCCGCACAAGATCAAGGTTGCCGAGCTCGTCGATCAGACGTCCGATCGTGCGCAAGTCGCGGGGGCCGTCAACACATTGACCTTCAAAGACGACGAGATACACGGTGACAACACGGATGGCGTTGGGTTGCTGCGTGATCTGGTAGACAATCTCGGCGTCAAACTTAGCGGCGCGAACATTTTGATTCTCGGCGCCGGTGGAGCGACGCGCGGCATCGTTGCCCCGTTACTCGAATCGAAACCGTCCACACTACATATCGCCAACCGCACCTTAGGCAAGGCACAGACCCTCGTGGATAAATTCATACCCATGGGTCCTGTTTCGGCCTGTCGTTTCAATGAAGTGCCTGTTACGGAACCATTCGATGTTGTCATCAATGCCACATCAGCAAGCGTCAAGGGCGAAATACCGCCATACCCTCCCGCAGTCGTCTCCGCGGCCACGTTCTGTTACGACTTGTCGTATGGATTGAGCCCAACACCTTTCGTTTTGTGGGCCCGTGAACTTGGTTGTGCCCGGTCTGTCATGGGTTGGGGAATGCTGGTTGAACAAGCTGCCGAGTCGTTTCACATCTGGCGCAACGTGATGCCGGACACGGCACCCGTCCTCAAGCAGATGTCGATCGGCGCATAGTAACGAGCTCTTCAGCACTCGTCGGATGGATTGCGACAGTGTCATCGAAGTCCGCCTTCGTCGCCCCCATTCGAATAGCAACCGCGAATCCCTGCAGCATTTCGTCGGCGCCGTCGCCTATGATGTGGCAGCCAACGACGCGCTCTTCGTCATCAACGGTGATCAGTTTCATTGTTGTGCGCAGCTTTTTGTCGCCGAGCGCGTAGTACATCGGGGTAAAATTTGTTTGATAAACCCTGACTGCGTCCCCGTATTCGACGCGTGCCCTGTCTTCGGTCATGCCAACCGTGCCAATGGGCGGGTGACTGAAAATCACTGTTGGTATCAGTTCATAGTCGAGGATACGACCTTCCATACCGCCGTAAAGCCTGTCCGCGAGCCGCCGCCCGGCTGCGATCGCAACCGGCGTCAGTGCGACGCGACCCGTAACGTCGCCTAGCGCGTGAATGTGTTCGACATTGGTCTGCTGGTAGTCGTCGACAGGCACGAAACCACGATCGTCAATAACCACGCCGGCATTCCCTGGCTTAAGCCCTTCCGTGTTGGGCGCTCGCCCTATTGCCCACAACACACAATCCACCGGGCCAAACGAACGGCCATCTTCTGCGTGCAGAACTATGCCGTCTTCCTGTGAAGTTAGCGACGCAGGGATGACGCCAGTCTCCACCGCAATCCCCGAATCGCGCATCGCTTGAATCAACTCATTGCCAAGCATGGCATCGAAATCGCGGACGACACCCTGCTTTCGAACCACCACCTGAGTGTCACTGCCAAGCCCTGAAAATACACCGGCAAGTTCAACGGCGACGTAACCACTGCCAACAACGAGCACGCGTTCCGGGCGCTCGTCGAGTTCAAAGAATCCATCCGAAGTAATACCAAGTTCTACGCCCGGAACGTCGGGAACGACTGGATGACCGCCCGTCGCAATCACGATGCGGTCCGCCGCGTACTCCTCGCCACCTACGGCGACCGTATGTGCATCGACAAATCGTGCAGTCTCGGCGAAATACCTGACGCCGCTGTTGTTTAGCAGATCCTCGTAGATGCCGTTTAGCCGTTCGACGTACGCATCGCGGCGCGACTTGACCGCGCCCCAATCCTGCCCTTTAACGGAAACGTCGAAGCCGTAATCAGCAGCGTGATCGAATTGGTGAGCAAGACTTGCCGCATACCACATTACTTTCTTCGGGACGCAACCGACGTTAACGCAGGTACCGCCCAACGGGCCGTACTCGGCAACCGCTACATTGGCTCCGTACTCCGCTGCTCTGCGCGCATGCGCAACGCCGGCACTGCCGCCGCCAATCACAAACAGATCGTATTTTTTGCTCAAGCAATTTCTCCTTCTGCTAAAGTTAACGCGATGATCAACCCCCTTCTGGACACTTCGTCACTGCCTCGATTTGCAGAGATTTCGCCCGAGCATGTCATGCCCGCTCTCATTGAGCTTATCGCAGCGCATCGGCAAAAGCTCCAAGACCTCCTCGATAACACAGCGGACCCGGATTTCGATTCGCTGGTCGCACCACTCGAGGAAATGGACCACGAACTCGCTCGGGTCTGGTCTCCCGTAAGCCACCTGCAGGGCGTGCTCGGATCCCGGGAATGGCGAGATGCTTACAACGAAGCGCTGCCTCTATTGACGGAATACGCGACGGAGTTATCACAGAACACTCGCCTTCATCAGGCCTACGCCGCCGTAGATCGAGCTTTGTCAAAGCAGACTGACACGGCACAGAAGCGGGTAGTCAAACACGCGCTTCGCGATTTTCGCCTGGCGGGAGTG
>Ga0255051_10000028_pt1 | contig 49266 bp, 43 predicted proteins | sample JV7_2_9_MG_FD_181719 | JGI IMG/M metagenome (GOLD analysis project Ga0255051, IMG submission 181719) | Seawater microbial communities from Jervis Inlet, British Columbia, Canada - JV7_2_9 | ecosystem: Environmental > Aquatic > Marine > Inlet | place: Canada: British Columbia | collected 2016-10-06
ATGGGGACACACGTTTTCCGGAGCTCGACGACAAGCAATGGCAGGAAACCGGCCACGAAAACCACGGCGCCGGACAGTCGAACGACTACGAGTTCACAACAAGCGTTTTGGAGCGTATCTCGATCTGATTCACGTTCTGTCGATGCCTCTATTGCCAAACTCCGCCATATCGGCATACTTTCCCATAGTCACGAGGTCAAGACGCAAAGATGACTGCATCAGTAAGGCAATCCAAAGGCATAATCCTGGCAGGCGGTGCCGGATCACGCCTGTACCCGGTGACTCTGGCGGTCAGCAAGCAGCTGATGCCTGTCTACGACAAGCCGATGATCTACTACCCGCTGACAACGCTAATGCTCGCAGGAATTCGAGACATTCTGATTATTTCGACGCCAAAAGACCTGCCGAATTTCGAATTGCTGCTGGGAGATGGCTCCCAATGGGGTGTGAATTTATCTTACGCGGAGCAAGCGAAACCTGAAGGCCTCGCACAGGCATTCATAATTGGCCGGAAATTCGTCGGTAATGACCCGAGTGCACTCATTCTCGGTGACAACATATTCGTTGGAACCGGGTTAGCGAATAGGTTACAGGCAGCCGCCGGGCGCGAAGATGGTGCAAGTGTGTTCGCCTACCGCGTTTCCGACCCCGAACGTTACGGCGTTGTCGAATTCAATGATGACGGCAAGGCGATCTCAATCGAAGAAAAGCCGGCGTCACCAAAGTCACATTTCGCCGTGACCGGTCTGTATTTTTACGACAATCGAGTTCTCGACATCGCCGCCGACCTCAAACCGTCTGCGCGTGGTGAACTTGAGATTACCGACGTCAATCGTGTTTACCTGGGGTCCGATGACCTGAACGTTGAAATACTGAGCCGTGGTAATGCATGGCTGGACACCGGAACGCACGAGTCGCTACTTTCAGCGGCGCAATTTATTGAGGTTCTCGAGAAGCGCCAGGGATTCAAGATTGCGTGCCCGGAAGAGATCGCGTGGGTCATGAAATACATCAGTGACAAACAACTTGAGTCGCTGGCAATGGCGCTGCAGCAGAACGGCTACGGTGACTACCTGTTGCAGCGGTTGCATGAAGGTCCATGAAGATTGATGATTCCAAATTGTCTGGGGTACTGCTGATCGAGCCCGATGTCTACAATGACGAACGCGGATTCTTTCTTGAAACCTGGCATCAAGGCCGCTACCGCGACAGCCATTTTCCCGATGTTGCTTTCGTCCAGGACAATCACTCGCGATCGACCCGTGGAGTCTTGCGGGGTTTACATTTTCAAAAGGATTTTGCGCAGGGCAAACTCGTCCAGGTCTGTCGTGGTCGGGTATTCGATGTCGCTGTCGATATTCGAATCGGGTCGCCCGAGTTCGGTCACTGGGTAGGACACGAATTGTCGGACGATAATCATCATCAATTGTGGATCCCACCAGGTTTTGCTCATGGATTTTGTACGCTTTCCGATTCAGCAGACCTGATGTACAAGTGCACGGAAATATATCGTGCGGACGACGATTTCGGCATTGCCTGGGACGATCCAGGTATTGCTGTTCGGTGGCCGGTCAGTGATCCGGTGCTGTCGGATAAGGACAAAAAATTACCCACGCTGTCCGAAGTCGAAAAAACCGGCGGGTTGCCGGTGTTTCAGGTGTGAAAATTCTGGTTGCGGGTGGATCTGGTCAGGTCGGCAGCGAACTCTGCCGGCAAGGGCTCGCCAGTGGATGCGAGGTAATAGCGCCTGACCGGGCGAAACTAAACATCAGCGACGCGGCCACAGTCCAAACTTTTGTCGCTAACTGTGCACCGGATATCATATTCAATGCGGCGGCTTGGACTAATGTCGACGAGGCCGAGAGTCAGTCGGAGCAGGCATTTCATGTTAATCGTGACGGAGCCATGAACCTCGCAACTGCCTGTGCGGAACATTCGATTCCGCTGGTTCACTACTCGACGGACTACATTTTCGACGGAACGAAAGCCTCAGCCTATGTTGAGGACGATGCGCCTGGCCCTATCAATGTTTACGGTCAAAGCAAGCTTGCAGGCGAAGAAGCCGTGCGCGCACATCATGAGAAACACCTGATTCTTAGAAGCAGCTGGATTTTTTCCGCCCACGGGAGCAATTTCGTAAAAACGATGCTCAAGCTTGGCGCGACAAGCACAGAATTGCGGGTCGTCGCCGACCAGGTCGGAAAACCAACAAGTGCCGCGACCATCGCACAGATCTCTTTGGCGATCGCTTCCGACGTGCGATGTGCGTGGGGAACCTACCATCTGGCACAACCCGACGCTGTCAGTTGGCACGATTTCGCAACCGCAATTTTTGATGCGGCGACTCAGTACGGACAGACGCTGGCGGTCGAAAGTATAGTCCCCATTTCATCGGACGATTATTCTGTCGCCACCAAACGCCCTGAAAATTCTGTCCTGGACTGTCACAAGCTTGAGGATCAGTTTGAGGTCGTTATTCAGGATTGGCATGATGCGCTCGACACAGTCATCGGAGACCTTTTAGGTGACAGAATTTCAGCCTAAGCGCATATTGGTGACCGGGGGTGCCGGTTTCATCGGCTGTAATTTCGTGCGACATATGTTAGCGCAACACGACGAGCTGACAATCGTCACGCTCGACATGCTTACCTATGCCGGATCGCTCAAGAATCTGGACGATCTGGATGCTTCTGATAGACACAGTTTTGTTCAGGCTGATATTAACGATCGAACGATAGTCGACAAACTGCTGCGAGATCATGACATCGATTGCATCGCACACTTCGCCGCGGAGAGCCATGTTGACCGGTCGATTTCCGGTCCGCAGGCGTTCATGGCAACGAACATACAGGGGACCTACGAGCTTCTGGAAGCTGCGCGTGAATTTTGGCTCGGCGAGAGAAGTTACGGTGCCGGCGATTGCCTTTTCCACCACATCTCAACGGACGAGGTCTATGGAAGTCTGGGTCCAGAAGACCCGCCGTTTTGCGAAACAACGCCCTACGCGCCGAATTCGCCGTACTCGGCGAGCAAGGCTGCTGCCGACCATCTCGTAAGAGCGTGGCACCACACGTTCGGATTACCTGTAGTCACAACGAATTGTTCCAACAACTACGGCCCTTACCAGCACGCAGAGAAACTGATCCCGACCATTATCCGTTCGTGCATTGAACAGCGCGAAATTCCGGTTTACGGTGACGGCAGCAATATTCGCGATTGGCTCTACGTCGTCGACCATTGTGCTGCCATAGATGCGGCAATTTGCTGCGGCCAACCCGGCGAGACTTACAATATTGGTGGCCTCAACGAGTGGGCGAATATCGACATCGTTCGGCTGATCTGCTGTGCGCTGGATGATCGCCGGCCCGTGAGAAATTCCTACGAATCATTAATTAGTTTTGTCAAGGACAGGGCGGGCCATGACTGGCGATACGCGATCGATGCGAGCAAGACTTCCCAGCAACTTGATTGGCGGCCGACTGAGACTTTTGAGTCAGGTATCAGTAAGACAATTGACTGGTACCTCGAACATGAAGACCACCTGACAGCATAGCTGCACGATTTCGAGAATACGTGAGACTGAATTGATGGGACGAGTACAGTTAATTAAGTTTAGGAATGCCTTAAGAACGATTGTCGATAAACTTCGTTTTCCAAAAAGAAGAATCTGCTGCATTTGCGACAAGAAAATTGGCAAGTTTTTTTCATACCGACGAGGCAAGAGGGCGCCTCTCATGATGGCTCTCGATACGATAGGAAGTGACGTTACGAATTTTGGATGCCCTAATTGTGGTTGCCATGATCGAGAGCGCCATCTGGTGCTCTATCTAAGAGAAATGAACATCTTAGAAGAATTTCGTAATGCGGCAATATTGCACTTCGCACCCGAGCGACGTATGTCGGAGCTTATCGAGGCAATGGGCCCGAACAGGTACGTAAAAGGTGATCTCCATCCGACCTCGGAGGGAATAGAAACCATCAACATACTGGCAATTCAATACCCCTCAGACACTTTTGATTTCGTTATTGCAAATCATGTTCTCGAACATGTCGATGATGATCTATTTGCTCTTTCTGAGTTACGGCGAGTTCTTAAGGTCGGGGGGCATGCAATTTTACAGACCCCTTTTAGCGGAACGTTAACAAAAACCTTCTCGGACCCGGGAATCGAAAGCGATCTTGCGAGGTACCATGCGTATGGTCAGGAGGATCACGTGCGATTGTACGGTAGCGACGTGTTCGACAGGATAGAGTCAGTTGGTTTTAAGTCACGTGTGGTTTCTCATAGTGAGATACTGAGTAATATTGACCCGCAACAATACGGTGTAAATACAAAAGAACCGTTCTTCCTGTTCAAGCGAGTCGATTTTTAGCCGGCAGACCAGGGTTAGCTCAATTCCAATTCGATGAAACGAATCCAGACACAACAGGACCTCGCTATTAACGGAGCAGAACCGGCGTTCAGCGAATCATTGCACGTGGGCCGGCCCAACATAGGAAGCCGCGAGGACTTCTTGAAATACACGGGGGAAATCTTTGACCGTCGCTGGCTAACCAATAACGGTCCGATGGTGCAGGAGTTCGAGCGGCGAGTAGCCGACTATCATAACGTCAAACACTGCGTCGCGATGTGCAACGGTACGGTGGCACTCGAGATTGCCATCCGAGCGTTGGGGTTGGAGAACGAGGTGATTATTCCATCATTCACCTTCGTCGCAACCGCTCATGCGCTGCACTGGCAAGGTATTACGCCCGTATTCGCGGACATTGACCCAGCCACTCATAACCTGGACCCGATATCGGTACAACACCTGATCACACCACGGACCACTGGGATCATCGCCGTCCACCTGTGGGCTCGTAGCGCGCCAACGGAGGCGTTGCAGGCCGTCGCCGATGAACATGATCTCACCCTGATGTTCGATGCCGCCCACGCCTTTGGCTGTTCCCGGAAGGGGACGATGGTTGGCAATTTTGGGTCTTGTGAGGTCTTGAGTTTTCATGCCACCAAATTTTTTAATACCTTCGAAGGAGGGGCGGTATTAACTAACGACGACGAACTCGTCGAAACAATGCAGCTGATGCGGAATTTCGGTTTTGCCGGAATGGATAACGTAATTCACCCGGGAACGAACGGCAAAATGATTGAAGTCTCTGCCGCGATGGGCATGGCCAACCTCGATGCAATCGATAGTGTGATCGACGCCAATCGTCGCAACTATCATACCTATCGCGAGGAATTATCGGGGCTGCCAGGAATTAACCTGCTGAGCTTTGATGAAGCCGAACGCCAGAACTATCAGTACGTAGTCATGGAAGTTAGCGAAAAGTGTCCGGTAACCCGGGACGAAATTATTCAGGCCCTGCACGCCGAGAACGTCATAGCGAGGAGATATTTCTGGCCTGGTTGTCACAAAATGGCGCCTTATCGTGAGCTGTATCCTCACGCCGGGGAGGTATTGCCGAACACGCAACGAGTAGCTGAAAGAGTTGTCGTTCTGCCGACGGGACCAACGATGGATGAGGGTATGGTCCGCACCGTTGTATCGATTATCGATGTGTTGCTAAAGGATACGGGATGAAGCTTGCGATCATGCAGCCTTATTTTTTTCCTTATATTGGCTATTGGCAGCTTCTCAATGCCGTTGATCGTTTCGTAATCTATGATGATGTTTCGTTTATTAAAGGAGGTTGGGTAAACCGTAATCGCATTCTGATTAATGGTAACCCTAGCTACATTACACTTCCCCTGTCCCACGCGTCTCCAAATAAGAGGATTTGTGACTTATCTCTGCGAGCGTCGCCCGACTGGCAGCGAAAAATGATCAAATCGATTGAAAACACGTATAAACGATCTCCGCATTTTTCGGAGATATTCTCAGAGATTGTCAAACAATTGGAGTATCAGGCTTCCAACCTGGCGGATTTCCTGGCTCATCATCTTGGCGCGATGGCATCGTTACTGGGAATCAATACCGAGTTGGTGATTACCAGTCGTTGTTATGAAAATAGCGACTTAACCGGCCAGGATAGAGTCCTGGACATATGCAAAGCCGAAGGCGCCAGGGCCTACGTTAACTTGCAAGGCGGACAAGTTCTTTATGATTCCGAGCGCTTTGACGATGCGAACGTCGATCTGCGCTTCGTCATGACCCGTGTAACTGCTTACAAACAAAGATCTGCTGGTTTTCTTCCGAATCTTTCGATTATCGATGCATTAATGGAAATTGGAGTGGAGGGCGTCCAACAACGTTTAGTCGAATATGATTTGACTGCGAATGATTAGTGAAGAAAATTATGGATAACGACACTCAAGATGAAGAACGAGCGGCAGCATTCAAGCGAAATGTCGAGCTGGAGCATTTGCTGAAGTCCTTGAACGGGACACTGGGCCTGGCCGAGGAGAGCCTCCTGACGTCTGCGTCCGATCTTGGTCCGGATCATCCTCTCGTCTTCATAATGGGGCCGCTGCGGAGCGGTACCACGCTATTCATGCAGTGCCTGGCGCACAGCGGAATCGTTGCTTACCCGAGCAATCTTCTTTCAAGGTTTTATAGCGCACCGGCAATCGGCGCACAGATACAATTATTGTTGACGGACCCCCGCTACAATTTCCGTAATGAAATTCTGGATTTTGAGAGTGCAATTTCTTTTGAATCAGAGAACGGCAAAACGACGGGTGCGTTGGCGCCGAACGAATTTTGGTATTTTTGGCGGCGCTTCCTCCCGTTTCAGGAACTGGACTGGCTGCCTGACGACGAGCTTTTTCGAGTGGTCGATAAAGATGCTTTGGTAAAAGAACTCACAACGCTTACCCGGGTTTATGAAAAACCTTTCGCGTTGAAGAGCATGATACTCAACTACAACATTCCGTTTTTAGATGCGATTTTCGAGAAGGCGCTATTCATTCAACTCAAGCGTGATCCTGTAACGAACGTTGCTTCTGTTCTCGATGCACGTAAGCGACAACTGGGCAATGAAAATGAGTGGTATTCATTCAAAATTCCCGAGTATCCGGAGCTGAAAGACCTTGATCCGATAACGCAGTCTGCCGGTCAAGTGCACCACATCAACAGTGCCGTCACTAAAGGCATGGCAACGCTGGATCCGTCGAGAACACTGGTTGTCCAGTATGAGGACTTCTGCGGGAGTCCCGGCCGTGTGTTCGACGAGCTGGCAGTGAAGCTCGGGATCGCAGATGGTGTCAGCCTATACAGCGGACCGGATCAGTTCCAGATTTCCAGGGATGCGAACGTGCCGGACAGAAGCGCGATTGAAAGTGCGTTGTCGACGTTTACGGTAGAACACTAGCAATGTCACTAAAGTGGAACGCAAGCGCAAATTTCATTGGGCTTGGATATACGACAGTTATTGGCATTGTTGTATTGCCGTTGTACCTGCAGTACTTGGGAGCAGAGGCGTTCGGGCTGGTAGGTTTTTTCATTGTCCTACAAGCCTGGATGCAGTTATTCGATATGGGAATGTCGCCGATGTTGTCGAGACAGACGGCGCAATCTCGCGGGCAAAATATTGGCTATCTGGAGCTTAAACGGCTTTTGCGGAGTCTTGAGCTAATAGTTCTTGTTCTTGCCGTAGTTGTTTCACTGAGTATAGCGGCCCGCAGTTCGTGGATAACAAATAACTGGCTAAAGGTTACGTCACTAGATTCAGCGAAGGTGGCCGATTGCATCGCGCTAATGGGCGCGATCATCGGCTTCCGGTTTTTTGCGTCGTTATATCGCAGCGGCATTCAAGGCATGGAGAAGCAAGTTCGGCTAAATATTGCCAACATGATACTGGTGACAGTCAAATTTGTTGGGGCTTTGCTACTTCTGCACTTCATTACGCGGGACTTCAGATCATTTTTCGTCTATCAGCTGTTTGTCGGTGTCCTCGAGTCAGTGATTCTGGCGACGATGTTTTATCGTTTTGTACCGGCCACGGATAGGGTCGAATTGAGGATTTTCTGGAGCGCTTTGAAACCAGTTCTTCCGTTCGCCAGTGGAATAGCCTATGCAACTGTGATCTGGGTGTTGGTAACGCAGCTGGACAAGTTGATACTTTCGAACGTCCTGCCGTTGCCAGAGTATGGCTATTTCGCTTTAGTCGCGATTGTTGCCACCGGCATCACTCAAATCGGGTCACCAATTAGTCAAGCCATCCTGCCTCGTATGACGTATCTGTTGTCCCAGGATAACGAGCAGGAAATGCTTTTGCTCTACCGGCAATCGACGCAGTTGATGGCCGTATTGATATTGCCGTTGACAGGAATGGTAGCTTTGTTCTCCACAGAGTTATTGTTTGCATGGACAGGTGATGCGAAGGCGGCAGAGTGGGCGGGACCGATACTCTTCTGGTTTGCGTTGGGAAACGGCATCCTGGCCATTAGCGCGTTTCAGTTTTATCTGCAGTTTGCGCATGGCCAACTCAAAATGCATGTGATTTACAATACGATTTTAGCGGTCATCCAAATTCCGGCGATCATTTATGTCGCTTATGAGTATGGTGCGTTAGGTGTCGCATTGACATGGTTCCTCCTTCGGTTGATTTCATTTCTTGTCTGGACGCCAATTGTGCATTCAAAGTATGCGCCGGGAATTCACTGGCCCTGGCTTTTCAAGGACATTGGCCCCAGTCTTGCCATGACGTCGGTATTGTTGCTTGTCGTGATGAATATCGATTTTCGATTTGATGCAATGAGTCGTTTGTCGATCATCGTCACGTTGATGGGCATCGGGCTGCTAATTCTTCTGTGCAATGTTCTTGTCTCAAGAGCCCCGCGCAACCTGATCTATGGAACCGTAAGCAAGTATCTCGCCAGTGACGATTAGAACTGAAGAAGAAATTGTCAGCGGATGGGAAAGCCGTGATCGTGTATTAGCCAGCGTCTGTTGCATTACCTACAACCAGGAAAAGTACATTCGAGAGGCTATCGATAGCTTTTTGATGCAGGACACAGAATTTCCTTTCGAAATTATCGTGCATGATGATGCTTCTACCGACAGTACAGCGAAAATCGTTCTCGAATACGCAAAGGAATACCCTCGACTCATTCGGACCATTATTCAAACGGAAAACCAGTATTCAAAAAGTGGGTTGATTAACCCAAGGTTCGTGTTCCCCAAAGCGGCTGGCAAATACATCGCGATATGCGAAGGGGACGATTACTGGACCGATAGAGCGAAATTGCAAAAACAAGTCATGTTTTTGGAAAACAATCCGGAGTACGTCATTACCTATACGGATTGTCAGGCTTTTGATGAGAGCGGTAACATCGATCATGATTACGGCGGCGCGAAGGAGGACCTGGAGTCGATTGATCTGAAAAAGGCTACGCCGCTATTTACATTGACGACATGTTTCCGAAATGTGATAGATGACATACCGCCAGAACTAATGTCCGCGCGGTACGGTGACATGGTGACATGGTCGCTTCTCGGAGATCACGGCAAGGGCAAGTATTTGGGCGATATTCAGCCTGCGGCCTATAGAGTGCATGAGGGCGGTCTTCATTCAAGAAAAAATTACAGAGAACGGGCGAAAATGCACCTGATCACTGTGCGCGCATTATCCGCATACTACGACAGGATTGGTGATAAGAAACTTGCTCGATTTTTCAAGATACGAGTGTTCATGTCGACGCTGAATTCCATGGGGTTTGGTCGTTTTTACCGGTTAGCGAGAAAAATAGTGCACACCTACAGAAAGGCGACAAAAACCAGGTGAATGGTTGCTCAGGTTCTCGGCAAACCTGATGAGAACAGCAGGCGTAGCTTCTGAGGGATCACAGTAAATACGCTGAAGAATGTCGCGAACGAAATTCTTCGTGACTGCATGGCAATTTTTCTGACGTGCACGACCTTTCTGATTTCCACGACAGCATCGATCTGCGATTTCAAATAAATATCCCAAATCAGGGAGGCTTTGCGATTGATTATCGACAATATGAGCGCTTCCATGACCAGAACCACCCAATTGACGATTGTCGTCATTGGCACCAGCCACGCCGGGTAAAATAGCCACTGCACATAAAGCCTGTTGCGCTCGCTGAAGTACCGCCGCCGAGTGCTGATACGTAATTGATTGCCCTCGGATTTTCCTCCGCCCAACGTGTGGCCGATCCGGTGAAGAAATCCGGATTTTTCGGGCACATAAATTCTGTAACCCAGTAATCGTGCATAGCAGCACAGATAGACATCTTCGGCATTTGTCTCGAACCACTCCGGGAATCCGTCGATTTTGGCCCACAGGTCAGCAGGCACCCACATGCAGGCACCGATGACCATCGCAATATCATTTTCAGTAGGCTGTTTGATCGGCACCGAGCTGCTGAAATAGTCCAGCTTCAGCCCAAAATCTACCAACTCCCTGGTTGCCGCGGCATATTGCGGTAATCCAAGAACCGCTTTATCCGCGTGTTTGCGCGATTCGTCCAGAAGCGTTGCGAGTGCATCGTCGAAGAGCTGAGCGTCGTTGTTCAGCAGCAGTATGAACGTGCCACGAGCCTCCGCCGCCATGCGATTATTGCTAACGCAAAACCCGACATTCTCAGCAGACTTGATCAACCGAACTGATGGGTATTTTTCGAGGACCTGCAGTGAGCTATCGGTTGATGCGTCATCGTGTACAAGAATCTCGAATTCGGGTGCATTTACCTGCTCTAGAATCGACTCAATGCAATCGGCGATAATATCTTCGCCGTTGTAGTTAGCGACGCAAACGGAGATGACCGGATTGCTGTCCTCGGACATCATTGCGAGTTGACGAACCAGTCCCAGGTTTTGATCAGACCCTCTTCGAGTTCGGTTGTTGCGTGCCATCCGAGCTTCGCATTTGCGTGAGAGCAGTCGATAGCGACGTCGTGAAAATCGACCCCGCGTTCCGGCAGATAGTCCAGCGACAGCTGCTTGCCACTGACTTTTTGTAGCAGCTCGCAGAGATCGTTAATTGAATGTGACTTTTGTGAAGCGACATTGAACGCATTCACCCCTTCCCATCGCCTTTCGGTAAGCGAGACGAAGAATTCTGCGAAATCCTCCGCATACAGGTAGTCACGGGTCGCCGTACCGTCTCCCCAAACGTGGAATGTGGATCCGTCACTTATCGCGCGCATAATCGTCGGCACAATCGCGAATTGCCGCTTCGTCTTCTGTCCCGGTCCATAAACATTCGGGGGCCTGACGAGTACCACCGGGTGCGCAGTTTGAGCGCCGTAGGCCCGCAGGAACATTTCGACCGCGAGCTTGCCTGCACCATAATATGACTTTGGATTCAACGGGGACGATTCCGAATAACTACTCCTGTCTGCATCGTCATAAATCGCGCCGGAACTCGATACAAAAACCAGCTGGCAACCGGATGAGGAGTGCAGTTGTTCGATGAGCCTGAGCGTCGGCAGTAAGTTGTTTACTGCTTCGAGCGACGGCTGCGCCATTGAGGTTCCCGGCGTCGTATCCCAGGCGAAGTGCAACAAGTAATCGGCATCTCCCACGTGTTGCGCGATCGCCTGCGTATCGTCGAGGGTGGCCAGTACGTATTCGACGTTCGCCTGCGTATTTTCGACGTCTGGATTGCGAACAAGACAGACAATCTGATGCCCTTCACGCGCCAGTCGAGATGTCACCAGGCTACCGAGAAAGCCCGTCGCACCGAGAATCGCTATTTTCACGTGTCGTTGTCCCGCAATAGCCGGTCGTAGAGCGCATGATAACGGTTGGCGCAGTCGTCCCACGTACCGTAGGTTGCCTTGATCGTCTGTCGAGCTTCCGCACTGAGGCTGGCGTGTGTGTCCGGATCTGACACGGTTTGCAATGCAGCGCTGAACTCTGCCTGACTACTAACCATCAATCCTCCTCCCGTGGAGTCCAGCAAGTCGGCGTGAGCGGATAAGCGTGATGCAATTACCGGCAGCCCGGACGCCATTGCTTCGAGCAGAACCTGCGGCCGGCCTTCATCATGCTGGCTAAGGGTGATCATCGCCGTTGCGCGAGGATACCAGTCACGAATTAGTGTGTCTGGTGTCACGGGACCATGATAGTGAATCCATGGGGGCAGGTTAATTTTTTCCTGCATGGGGCCGATTAAATGAAACTCGTTGTTCTCGTCGGCCAGTTCTTTTGTCCACTCAAGTAGCGGGCCCAGTTTGGCTCGAGTGAGACGCAATACGCTTAGCCAGCGACGTGCTTTCTGATCCGATGCCGGCTCCAGCGCATAGAATCGATTGTCGATGCCGAGCGGCACGTATTCCACTCGGTCAACCAGGTCGCCGAATACATTCTCGAGTTTTGGCACCATCCACTCTGCATTTGGTGCCAGCACGACACGATTGCCGGAAAATCGGCGTCGCAAAAGCGCAGCGACACCGGGGATATTGAGCAACTTGTAATCGGTACCCAGTACCGTAACCAGGGCGCGCTGGCCGGCACCGGGAATCGCGAATGCCGATTGCAGCCAGTTCAGGTGAAAGATATCGCGCGAGTCCTGGTTCTGTTGCAGAACGCGACGCAGGCGCCGAATCAGTCCCAGTCCGCGCGGGATACCAATAATAGGATTCGAACGCAGTAAATGCGCGATACCGCCACGGTCGGCAATTTGTTTCAAGAATTGACGATCGGACTCGGAGCCGAGATATTGCACATCGTCGGGCAACGGTCCCGGAGGACCCCAGTAACCGACATTGGTGTCATTCGATCGCGCCAGCCCGGCGAGCATTTCGCGAATAAACACGCCTTGCCAATCAGATTTGCTACGGGGATAAGATGTCGCTGTCAGAAGAATTCGGCGCATTCAGCCGAGCATAGCATTCATTCGCTGCGGATCAGCCAGAGCGTTTTACCAGCCCGACGTAACAACCAAGCTTGGCGTTGTGTACGTGCAGATAGTCGATAGAATCTTTCGCCAGCATGCGCTCGATCAATGATTCAAGATGCTCACCGTCAATCACGTCCGCATCGATCATCATGCCCCTCGTATCGAAAGCACGCACTGATAGCAGCCGATGTCTGAACATCCTGGGAACTTCATTCTTGTCCGGTTTGGCTTGATTAGCCGATTCCCGCACGAAAATTGCGTGACTTGACCGGAACGGAGTTGGCGCAGGCTGGTGTTCATAATTCATGAGCAGCACTTTTTCGCCAACGTCAGCATCCTGCAATGAAACGCGGCACGGATATCCGGGGCTGCTATCAGCCACCATGCGCCGGACACCTTGTTTCGCCAGTGACGCTCGATCTTGTCCGAAAAGATGGCTGAATTGTTCGATATTGAGGGAGGATATTTGAAAGCCCATGGTGCTCTCCTGGTAATTCTCGAGCACCAATCATAGTCGATCAATTACGCGAAATTGGCCACTTTCGGACGCCCAATCCGTCATCTCACGCTGTACGCCCACTGACCGGATTCAGTTGGTCCACGACCATCGCGACCGCCGCATCCAGATCAATCTGATCAATATCCTCAGCGTCCTTTGTGAGTTGCTCGAGCAAGCGAAGCTGTATTTCGCCACGATCTTTCGCGACGCGATAGGGAATCTCCGCATGAAACATGACCATTGAGTACCGCGGAATGAATCGATCAGGCAGTCGTCGTTCCAACTCAAACGCCAACGCTTTTCGCAATGCGAATTTCGGATCACGAACCGTGTCACGCATTTCGACGTAGTTTTCGAGAGCCATGTCGGCAATCGCATTTGCGTTCACGATTTGCTTATCTTCGTACGCGTCAAATGAGTCTTTCCAGTCGGCGTCGGACGTCCCGAGAATTTGATCGAGTACGACGCAGTCCTCGAAAGCAAGGTTCATTCCCTGGCCATGAAACGGCACGACAGCATGCGCGGCGTCGCCGATCAGGAGAACATTCCCCGCGTTGTGCCAGCTCCGACAACGAACCGTGCCTAGCAAGCCGAGCGGATTGTTGAGGACCGCGTGAACCGCATCCGATATTAATGGCGCGGCGTCCGGAAAGTGCTCTTCGAAAAAAGCTTTCGCAGCTCGATCGTTATTGAGAGCCGCGAAGCTCGTTTCGCCCTCATTGGCCATAAACAGGGTCAGCGTAAAGTCGCCGCCCGGATTTGGCAGCGCGATCAGCATAAAACCCCCGCGTGGCCAAATGTGCAAGGCGTTCGGATCGAGTTGGAACTCGCCTCCAGCACCTGCAGGTATTTCCAGTTCCTTGTAGCCGTGCTCCAATGGCGACATCGCGGCGTCGATTACATCGGCCTCGTGCAACGAATTGCGAACGACAGAACCGGCACCGTCGGCCGCAATAAGCGGTTGCGCCTCGACCTCGTACTCTCGTTTCGTTTCGACGTCGAGTAGCTGAGCTCTGCAGGTCTCAACGCTGTATCTCTTGCCCACCTGGCCAAAATGGATATCAATATTTCCGACGTCGTCTGCTGCGCTGAGCAGAATCTTGTTGAGTTCGCCCCGCGACGCTGAATGAATTTGCTCGTTTTCACGCTGACCATAAGGTAGAAACTCAGTCGACCCATCGACGGCGTGTATCATCCGACCACGCATTGGCACGAGCAACGGTTCGACTCGCGGCAGCACCCCGGCTTTTTCCAGCGCATTGAAGCCGCGGGCTGTAACCACAAGATTGATCGAGCGTCCAGCTGCCGCGAACTCGCCACGTGGATCGAGATTGCGCTCGTACAAGTCGATCGAATGACCCCTACGTGCAAGCATGATTGCAAGCAATGTGCCGCATTGGCCCGCACCCAGGATATTGACGTGATTGCTGCGCGACATCAGGGCTCCGTTACGATTGTCCATCGACCTGAAAAATGCGCGGTATGCGCTTGTCGAGGCGGACAGCAGTCAATTGTCGTCCCCAGACGCATCCGGTATCCAGGCTAATGATATTCGGCAACACGATGAGGCCGAGTGCCGACCAGTGGCCGAACACGACTCGCGTATCGGCTGTATGACGATCTTCGACGTTGTACCAGGCGAATAAATTTCTGCGGGCTTGAAAGGGAGATCCGCTGTGCGAAAAGTTCATGTTGCCCTTGCTGGTAAGCATGCGCATGCGAGTAAGGCAATTGATAATGTAACGCAACCGTTTGTAGCCAGATAATTTTCCGGACCAGCTGGACGGCGTGTTGCCATACATTTTGCCGAGTAATGTTTTGTATTTGCCGCCTTGGAGTTCCGCTTCGACTTCGGCGGCACGCGCCATCGTTTTTTTGACGTTCCAGTTGGGATGCGTTCCGGCATGCACGAGTAACGTGTCGATCGAATGGTCATAGTGTGCGAGTGGTCGATGGCGCAGCCAGTCGACGAGTTCGTCGCAATCCGGAGCATCAAGAATTTTGCCGAGCGATTCGAATCGGCGGCCGCCGCGAATCGCTCCCGCCGCGAGCGCCAACAGGTGCAAGTCGTGGTTGCCGAGCACGGTAATTGCGGCGTCTCCCAAGGAATGCACAAAGCGAAGTGTTTTTAGTGATTTAGGTCCACGATTTACGAGATCCCCGGTCAGCCAAAGTGTATCGCTGCCCTCGTCGAAATCGATTGCATCGAGCAATCGGCAGAACGGATCGTAACAACCTTGCAGGTCCCCGATCGCATACACGGCCATGGTTGGGTACCGACGCGCTAGTGCAGTACGCCAGGTACCGCAAGTGTGAACGGGGCAATGGGCGCGTCGAAATTGACACCATTATCTGCCTCCATGCGGTACATGCCCTGCATCGCGCCCACCGGTGTTTCGAGCACGGCGCCGCTAGAGTAACGAAATTCTTCGCCCGGGTTCAGGTGCGGCTGCTCGCCGACAACACCATCGCCGGTAACTTCCTGAACTTTGCCGTTCGCGTCGGTAATTATCCAGTGCCGACTGATAAGCCGCACGGGAACATCGCCGGTATTGGCAATCGTTATCGTGTATGCAAATACGTAGCGACCCGACTCGGGCTCGGACTGCTCGTCAACATAATCTGTCGCGACTTGAACACGGATGTCACAGATCACTTCACTCATGGCGCTATTCTAACGTATTCGCAAGCCGGACATATTCTGTTATCGACACTGCTTCTGGACGCAATCCAGGATCAATTCCGACGGATTTGAGCTTTGTTTCATCTGCGACTTGCCGCAGCGCGTTTCGAATCGTCTTACGCCGTTGGCTGAACGCCGTCGCAACAAGTTGAGACAATCGCGATTCGTCACGAATGTCATAGGTTCCCGCGGGCAACGGTACGAGTCGGACAATGGCCGACGTTATCCGGGGTGGGGGCTCGAATGCTGACCGATCTACATCAAACAAGGCCTCCATCTCGAAATGACAACCCAACATGATGCTAAGCCGGCCGTAAGCCCTGCTGCCGGGCGGCGCTGCCATACGATCGACAACTTCCTTTTGCAGCATGAAATGCATGTCGAGAATTCGTTCACGATAAGCCAACAAATGAAACAACAGGGGTGTCGAAATGTTGTAGGGCAGGTTACCGACAATGCGTAGCGAGTCGCCGAGCGACGAAAAGTCGAATTTCAGTGCATCTGCTTCGTGAAGAAAAAACTTCGTCCTGTCTGCGAATTGAACGCGCAAGGACGCGGCCAGGTCGCGATCAAGTTCAATGGCATGCAGCGTACCGGCGCGCGCGAGCAGTGGGTTGGTGATGGCGCCCTTGCCGGGGCCAATTTCAACAACAACGTCGGACTCAGCCGGTGCAATCGAGCGCACAATCTCTTCAATGACGCCCGGATCAGTAAGAAAGTGCTGACCGAACCGTTTACGCGGGCGATGTACGGTCATGTTTGCGCCAATTCGGCTGCAAGCTTGATCGCCGCAATGACGCTGCCGGTATCAGCTTGGCCGGAGCCGGCGATATCGAGTGCTGTGCCATGATCGACGGAGGTTCGAACGATCGGTAATCCCAGCGTTACATTCACCGCGTGTCCGAAGCCAGCGTATTTGAGAACGGGTAGTCCCTGGTCGTGGTACATCGCCAGGATCGCATCCGCGCGTCCGGCCGAAGGCAGGAATGCGGTGTCGGCTGGCAACGGACCGCGAATCTTTAAACCCGTGCCTGCGAGTTCGCGCACAACGGGCGCAATAATGTCATCGTCCTCGATTCCAAGGTGACCGCTTTCGCCGGCGTGCGGATTTAGTCCACAGACAACAATTTCGGGATCGTCGAGGCGGAATCGCGATTTGAGATCGTTGTGAAGTATTTGCAGAGTTTCCCTGATGCCTTCTCGGGTCAGGTAATCCGGGACTTCGCGCAATGGCATATGCGTGCTTGCGAGTGCGACTCGCAGATCACCGGCGATCAGCAACATAACAGGCCGATCAGTTTCAGTCAGCTCAGCGAGAAACTCAGTATGTCCGGTGAATGGAATGCCGGCGTCATTGATGATGCTCTTTTGCAGCGGCATTGTGACCAGCGCCGCAAACCGTTCCTGTAGACAACCTTCGGCTGCGCTTCGCAGGCCGTCGAGCAATACGCCGACATTGGCAACCGACGGCTGTCCGCATACTTCGGGCTCAGGGAAAGCCAGAGAAATCACTTGCAACTCACCGGTGTCGGAACGTCGAAGTCCCACTTCGTCAAGTTCGATTTCGGTAACAGCGATATCGATACCGGTCATCGCCGCGCGTGTGCGTAGCGTCTCAGGGTCTGTAACAATGACAACATCAACCGGCAATGTCGCTTTGGCGAGTGCAAGGCAGAGCTCCGGCCCGATTCCGGCAGGCTCGCCCGCAGTGATAACAATTGGCTTATTCAGATTCTGATATCGACGTAGGCTTCGTCACGGAGTCGCTGCATCCACAACATCGTCTCCTCCTCCATCTTGCCATTACGAACCCTGGTTACGCAGTCGTTTTCCTGTAGGTCATCGGTGTTGTCATAGACACGTCGGTCCAGAACTTCGACAATGTGCCAGCCGTAGCGGCTCTGGAAGGGTTCGCTAATCTCACCGACCTCAGTATTTGCGACGACGGTATCAAATTCTGGAACGAAGACGCCAGGACCTGTCCAGCCCATGTCTCCACCCGTATTGCTCGATCCAGGGTCATCCGAAAGCATTTTTGCGAGCTCAGCGAAATCTTCGCCGTCGCCAAGTTTGATCAATGCGTCGTCAAGACGTTGCTTGGCCGTTTGATCGTCAATAATTTCATTGGGTGTTATAAGAATATGTCGAACGTTAACCTGGTCGATTTGGCTAACTTGAATCGCGCTACGCATATCGTTGATTTTGATGATATGGAAGCTGCTCGGTGTGCGAATCGGATCGGATACGTCGCCCGCCTGTAAATCGGCAACGAGGTTCGTATAAAGTGTCGGCAGCTGACTCCCTTTTAGCCAGCCCAACGCGCCGCCGTCAAGTGCGTTCTGTGCGTCCGAGTATCGAATAGCCAGCGCGGCGAAATCGGCGCCGTCATTGATTCGACTAATAATCAGGTCTGCTTCGGCACGTACCTCATCGATTTCTGCAGCAGATGCGGACTCCGAAATGGCAATCGTAATGTTCGAAAGATTGTAATCTGAATTAAGCGCGACATTGTCTTCCAGGTCTGCAAGGCACAATTCGATTTCTCGTGGGGACACCGCAATGCGTCGTCCCACGTCGGCGCCGCGAAGTTGCTCAAGAGTGATTTCAACGCGCAGTTCGCGTCGGAACTTGGCGTAACTCACGCCGTCTGCTTCAAGAAGGGCAGGCATGTCCTCGAATGCAACGCCGTTTTGCGCGGCGATTTGCCCAATCGCTTGATTAAGCATCTGATCAGAAATAAATACACCCATCCTTTCGGCGCGTTGCAGCTGAATTTCGGTGAGAATCAGTCGCTCGAGAAGCTGTTCGCGCAGCTCATTGGCCGGCGGCAGGTCCATGTCCTGCTCCTGCGCCCGCTGTATGATGTCGGCAATTTGGTCATCAAGCTGGCTTTTGAGAACCACGCCGTCGTCAACAACAGCGACAATACCGTCGATATATTGTCCCGTCTTGGAGAGCTCAGCCACCGTCACGAATGGCGCAAGCGTTAGCGCGAACATTGCGCCTAATTTATTGATTTTTAACACTTTTCCTTACCGAAAGTCTGTCGAATAACCAAGAATACCACGTTCAAGAAGTTTGTCGGCCGCAGTCCCGACGCTGCTCATACCCTTCAACACCAGTTGCAGACCAATCGAGGAATCCTGAGTTCCGTCGCGCTTTGATATATGGCGCCTGGCGACTACACGAAGTCCCCAGCAGCAGCTTGAGTATTCGATGCCGAAGAACTGCTCGAGTGCCTCCTGGTCACGAAAGGAGTAATTATAACGACCGACAAAATTCCACTTGCGGCCCATCGGCCATGAAAACGAAATGTCACCCTGCTCGAGCGAGTCGCGTCGAAAACGATAGGCGAGATTCAGGATCTTGTTACCTGCAGGGCGATATTGAAATCGTGCTTCCGACTGGGTCGTGCCGTCGCCGGTCGCACCCCATTGGTGGCCAAGGTCGAAATTGACGTTTTTGTTAATCAGGAAACTGATTGCCGCAATGTAATCTGACGACTCGGTCGACACGAAGGGCTGACCTGGGAGCGTCACTCCGGTTTCACTGTAATAGCGCGTTTGACCAATCGTTGCGGAAACCAGTTCTCGGCCGGTCGACACGTCGAGTACTCGCGATGTGATGCCGATACTGACCTGGTCCGTATCGGCGATGCGGTCGGCGCCGAGAAATCTATTGGTGCGATACAACTGAATCAAATTCAAATCTGGCACAATCGTATCGAATACCGGCAAACCGGACTGCTCGCGGTAGGGCACATGTGCATAAAGAAGGCGCGGTTCTATGGTCTGAATCCTCGCGCTGTTTTTCATTGTTCGTTCAAGTATCAGGCCTGTATCGAAACTGGCGATTGGCACTGTGCGAGTAGGATCATCGGCCTGGCCGGATATGGTATTGCTCAAGTCGTAGCGTGTGTAATCGACGGCGACGGCTGGCTTCACGAACCAGCCGGGCCCGGTAATTGGCAGTGCAAATTCAGGCACAAGGTTCATGCGCCACCCCGTGACTCCCACGTCACGATCGAAATTGACTAGTTCTCCGGCAAATCCGATTTGCAGGCCAAGCAATCGATCTGGCCATAGTCCGCGCATGAGTAGTTGCGGAACGCGTCGATAAGGCTCTTCGATCAGAGTTACGCCGTCATCAGTTGTCATTAGAGTTTGGTAATCTTGTATCTGCCCAAAAAATGACACGTGGTCGGTGAAGTAGTCGAAACTGATGTGTCGATCGAGGTGCGTGATGCTCGAGACGCTCAGGCTGCCACCGAGGTCCTCGAAGTACTGGCTATCCGATACCTCGCTAAAATCTATTAGGTTGCGCCAACCGCCTGCAAAAAATGATCTGTGCTTCAAGCCGAGATAGTGACGAGAGTCGTTAGTCAATTCATCGCTGTTGAGATAGTCAGCATTGATCTGGCCGTCCATTGATTCGGTCAGGTAACGAAATTCTGTTTGCAATTGCAATCCGCGATCGGACAGCCATCTTGGAGTTACCGTCGCGTCGTAGTTTGGTGCGATATTGATGTAGTACGGCACACGAATTTCGGTGCCGCCACGACGGGTTGAACCAAAGACCGGGGTCAGGATCCCTGTCTTACGTGCATCGCCGATCGGAAATGACAGGTAAGGAGCATACAAAATTGGAATTCCCTGGAAGCGCAGCTTCATTCCTCTCGCAGTTCCGATGCCCTGGCGTGTATCGAGGTCGATATCTTTGGCTTCAATCAACCAGTCGTTCGAATCAGGCGGGCAGGTTGTGTAACTGACGCCGTCGAGCTTGAGAAGGCCCTGTTCGCTGATTTCTACGGCCTCAGCTGCGCCATGCGCGTTGCTCGCGCCGAGCGAAAATCTGGCACCTTCAAATCGAACGCGACCGGAGTCATAGGCAAATTCTGCAAAATCGGACTCGATTTGAGTTCCGTGGTCCTGGTAGCGCACGTTGCCTTCCAATTGCAACGAGCGGCCGGTGGGCTCATATCGCGCGGATTCGGCACCCGCAACCTTGTCGCCCTGGCGAAGAATGACACCGCCGCTCATGCGGGCGGTCGGGTTTGCGCCAAACTGCGCCTCGAGGTCGCCTGCCTCGAATTCAATCACGGTGTCGCTGGTTGACGACGAAACGGGCAGCAATGAGTCAGCGGACAGCGGATCAAGAGATGTTTGACACGCAGCAGGCTCTGCGGCGTCCGCATGGGGTAGAACCAGCAGGCCGCCGGCGATGATCAGGTATTTTGAAAACACGAGGTGATCGGAATACGGCTTCTTCAGGAACCGATACAACCGGAATAAACTCCAGTTTAACTGTGTTACCTTCGCATAGTTTTGCAGGTGCTTCAATGCGTTACGGAGATTACTGATTACTCAATCGAGCGTTCGTTCCGATCCGCGCCTGGTCGCCATGACCGATTGGCTCAGTAATATCGATGCTTTAGCGGGCATCCATCCCGAGCCAGCGTCGGCAGACGCCAGCTTTCGGCGCTATTTTCGATTACAGACCGAGCAGGGAAGTTTCATTGTGATGGACGCGCCACCTGGGCAAGAGGATTGCACGTCGTTCCTGCGAATTGCCGGATATCTCGAAGCGATGCAACTCAACGCGCCGCGGATCATCGAGGCCGATAAGGAATTGGGCTTTGTGCTGCTGACCGATCTAGGTCCAAATTTATACCTGACGGCGCTGAAGGAAGAGCCCGATTCCGTAGACGCCTTGTACGCGGATGCGATTCGAGCGCTCGCAACAATTCAAAATAACGGCGCCGCTTATCAGGGATCATTGCCGCCATACGATGATCAGTTGCTGCGCCAGGAGTTATCGTTATTTCGCGACTGGTTGTGCGTGACACATCTGGGGTTGAATTTTTCCGCAAACGATAAGCTGTACTGGCAGTCCGCTTGCGAAATGCTCATTGCCAACGCGCTCGATCAGCCACAGGTTTTTGTGCATCGTGATTACCACTCGCGCAACCTGATGCTGACCGAAAAAGACAATCCGGGCATTCTTGATTTTCAGGATGCCGTCGAAGGCCCGCTCACTTATGATCTCGCATCGTTGCTCAAAGACTGTTATGTAAGTTGGCCGGCAGCGCGGGTCCGTGAATGGGCTCTCGACTTCTACTCGGTACTTGACGGGAACATCAAAAGCCAACTTGATTCGGACGCATTCCTGCGGCACTTCGACCTTATGGGCGTACAACGACATCTCAAGGCCGCAGGCATTTTCGCGCGCCTGAACCATCGGGATGGTAAACCTGGTTACATGGCGGATATACCGCGAACACTTCGATACATCGTTGAGCTTGGACCGGTGTACGAGGAGCTAGCCTACATCGTCAACCTGATCAGTGAGCAATGCCTGCCTGCGCTTGAGGAGACGCCGTGATCGCTATGATTCTCGCGGCGGGTCGCGGCGATCGCTTGCGCCCCGTCACGGACAAATTGCCAAAAGCACTGGTGGAGGTTCGTGGTCGGAGTTTGCTCGAACGGCACCTTGACGCGATAAAAAGTAGCGGCGTGGATACTGTGGTCATAAACCTGGGATGGCTCGGCGAACAAATCGTCGATCGGATCGGTTCCGGATCTGACTATGGTCTCAACGTCGTTTATAGCCCGGAAGGCGAAAACCTCCTGGAGACCGGTGGCGGTATTCATCGTGCATTACCATTGCTTGGCGCCGACCCTTTCCTCGTCGTCAATGCCGATATCGTCAGCGACATGCCAATGCCCGAGGGCGATTTCGATGATCACACGCTGGGAAAGCTAATGTTAGTACCGACGCCGCCGCACAAAACACAGGGTGACTTCGATATCGTCGATGACCGGGTGCGCAACAGCAAGAGCCCGCAATTAACGTTTAGTGGCGTGGCAATCTACCGACCCGAATTCTTCGCTGATTGCTCGGCAGGATCGTTTCCGCTGGCGCCATTGCTGCGGGCGGCCGCGGACGCAAATCAACTTGCTGGTGAGCTGTATCGTGGGCCTTGGGAAGATGTCGGCACGGTCGAGCGTCTAAAGGCGTTGAATCGCGACTAACTCAATTCGAGATTTGCCGGTCCGTCCGAAAGCACAGCGCCATCAAGGCGCAAATGCCGCAGCAAGTGTGGCAATAGGCGATCTCCGACCAGGCTGGCATCGTCTTCCGCACCAAGTCGCGCCAGGTCAGTGACGTCAAGGTCCTGAAATCCGCAGGTATTGATTCGCGAAAACGGCTCGAGATCGACATTCACATTAAGGGCCATGCCGTGGAAGCTGGCGCCGTGGCGGATTCGCAGACCGACGCTGGCCAGCTTAACGCCATCGACGTAAACCCCGGGTGCGTCGGGACAACTGGCGGCTGCAATGTTGAACTCGGCAGCGAGATCGACAACACACTGTTCTAGTGCGGTTACGAGATCGCGAACGCCGAGCCCGGCCCTGCGAATGTCGATGAGCGTATAAATCATGAGTTGGCCGGGACCGTGATAGGTGACCTGACCGCCACGATCAATTTGCACGACAGGGATATCGCCCGGCGCGAGCAAATGCTCAAGAGCCGCGCTCAGACCGAGCGTGAATACCGGGTGATGCTCACATAGCCAGATTTCGTCGGGTGTCGCCGCATCACGAAGATCTGTGAATCGTTGCATGGCTCGCCAGACAGGCTCGTAATCCTGCAGGCCCAGCTTGCGTACCGATACTTCGCTCATAACGCCATCAGGACTTCATCGTTTGAGGTGATTTCGCGATAGATATCGTCGAGCTGTTGCTGGCTTTGCGCGTTGACCGTTATCGTAACGGAGACAAAACTTCCGTTGCGGCTCAGCGCACTGTAGATCGCATCATCGGCGATCGGTCCAGTGTGTTTTTCGACGAGTGCGCGCGCTAGTGCTCGAAATTCTGTCGACTCGCGACCCATGATTTTGATTGGAAAATCGCAGGGAAACTCAAGTAGGGTTTCGTCGTTCATGGTGATATTGCCTACTCAAACCCAAGCTTACTCAAACCAAAGGCTGACATTGTCTTTGGTACGTTGCCAGAACGAGCCGACCGGATTGTCAGCCAGCGCCCGAAGTGGCTCGGTGACGATATTGTCGCCGCCAAGGCTGATACTGATCTCGGCCAATGGCTGTCCTTCCGCGACCGGTGCTTCAAGGATGGCGGGAATGTTGTGTACGGACTCCAGTGAATCGTAGGCGCCGCGCGGCACGGTGATGTACAAATCGTCCAGCACGCCGAGTGCGGTGTATTCGTTAGCAGACTTCCAGATTCGAGCTTTCGATATTTCGGCGCCGGCCCTGTACAGCAATCGCGTTTCAAAGAATCGAAAGCCATAATTAAGGAGTGCCTGACTACCGTCGGTTCTGGCTTTAACGCTGGATGTGCCGAGAACGACGGTTATCAGCCGCATATCACCACGCTCCGCCGAAGCAACGAGGCAATAGCCTGCGGCATCGGTATGCCCGGTCTTGATGCCGTCAACCGAATCATCGCGCCAAAGCAGACTATTGCGGTTTGATTGCTTGATGTCGTTAAACGTAAATTCTTTGAGTGAGTGCCATTGATAGTAATCTGGAAATCGCTCGATTATTTCTCTGGCCATCGTCGACAGGTCACGCGCAGTCGAATAATGGTTGTCATCGGGCAATCCGGTTGCATTTACAAAATGACTTGAGTGCATACCGATCGACGATGCAACTTCATTCATCAAATCCGCGAAGACGGATTCCGAGCCCGCAACATATTCAGCCAATGCCACACTGGCGTCATTACCCGATTGAACGATCATGCCGAGCAGCAGGTCCTGGACCGACACGCGTTTGCCGACTTCGATAAACATCCTGGAGCCCGGCATTCGCCAGGCCTTCTCGCTGATCGTTACCTCGTCGTCGAGCCGGATCTGCTCATCTTTGAGGGCGCTGAAAACGACATACGTTGTCATCAGTTTTGTCAGGCTGGCCGGCGGCACCGCGATATCTGGATCCAGTGATGCCAGCTCGCGACCCGTCTTGCTGTCGATCATGAGATAGCTCGTGGCGCCGATCAGCGGCGGCGCGGGAATGGGCCGCGGTTCTTCGGCAGGCGAACAGACGGCAAAAAATAACGCAAGCAACGCGAGGGAACGGACTTTCATGAATTCTCGGAGGGTTCGGATCGGGGCGCGTATTCTAACCGGACCTGCCAACATAATCACACGGCCTTCGAACCTGGGGGCTCTCACATCCTCATGGCTCGCTGCGCTGCGCTTTACTTCGGATGTAAAAGCCCCCACGCCCGAAGGCCCAGCGTAATAACGCAAGGCCGGCGGGCCGGATGTTTTTCGCCGAGAAATAAAGCGCAGCGAAGCGAGCCATTCCGGCGAGAAATCTCCGGATCGCCGAGCCTTGTGAGATGTCGTGCGTTCGGCGGTGCGAGCTACTCGGTGACGAGGATCGGGTCGGCGATGCCCAGTTTGTCGAGTTCCTCGACGAGCATATCGTATTGCCCGACACTTCGAATCGGCCCCATGCGCACGCGGAACAGAGGCGGATTCGCCGAAGTGTCCTCATGTATGAATCCGGTGCCGATGCCACCGCTGCGTAACAGGGCTATCCGCCGATTCGCATTGTCACGACTGCCAAAAGCGCCGATCTGTACAAATACCTGATGTGGCTTGCTGACCGCGGCGGGCGTCGGTGGCTCGGCTGACGGCGGCGTTACCTGTCGTGTGGACCGGTCACCTGTCGGTCCGTCGAAGGTAATGGCCTCGACGTCGACCAGGCTGGTTCCGGTGCCAATCATGTCCAGTTTCACTGCCGCGTAGTACGACAAGTCGATAATGCGATTATGGACAAATGGGCCGCGATCATTCACGCGCACGACCACCGTCTTGTTATTGCGCAAATTGCGGACCCGGACATAGGTTGGCAAAGGCAGCGACTTGTGCGCAGCGGTCATTTCGTACATGTCGTACGTTTCGCCCATCGAAGTCGGATTACCGTGAAACTTCTTGCCGTACCAGGAAGCAACGCCACGCTCGTGGTAACCGCTCGCGCTATCCATCACGGTGTAGTGCTTGCCGAACACTTCATAGACAGGTGCGTTGCCATGACGGCTTTTCGGTTCCGGTCGCGGTATCGGATCGTCGGGCAGGCGTGGAATCGATGCGCTGCCTCCGCTTGGCGACCCATCCCTGATCTCGGTAGAGCTACAACTTGTCAATAAACCCAGAATCACAAACGCGACCAGGTATTGCGCGGCGTTACGACTCGTCATGCACAATCTCGAGCGCTATTTCCTGGCCTAGCTGGTGTACGGCGAGCGCATACATGACGCTGTGGTTGTAGCGTGTAATGACGAAGAAGTTGTGAAAGCCAATCCAATGTTCGGTGCCGTTGGCGCCTTCGAGAGTGACAAGCTGGCCCTTGCTGTCGCTCGATAAACTGGTTGAGAACATGACGCCGGACTGGCTGAGCGAGCTGACGGTTTCGTTGGCGGCCAGCGTATTGTCGGGTGGCGGCCCGCGAAAACGGCTGCTCAAGGTTGCCTGCGTCGTGACTTCCTCGCCGGTGGTCCAGCCGTGTCGAACAAAATAATTAGCGACGCTGCCTGCAACATCCGTCCAATTATTCCAGATGTCTCTTTTTCCGTCCCCGGTGGAGTCAACTGCGTAAGCGCGATAGCTTGAGGGCATGAACTGGGGCCGACCCATCGCGCCGGCGTATGAACCGAATGCGTCAGTGGCCTGCATTTCTTCTTCGCGAACCAGTAACAGGAATTCTTCGAGTTCGCGCCGAAAAAACTTTGCGCGCGGCGGATAGTGAAACGCGAGCGTCGCAAGGGCGTCGAGTACCCTGTGTCCGCCCGTAATTCGACCGTAATAGGTCTCGACTCCAATAATGCCAACAATAATTTCGGAAGGAACGCCCGTGCTGGAACTGATGTTTTCCAGCGATTCCTGATTTTCCCGCCAGAATTTTGCGCCGGCCTGAACGCGCTCCGACGTCATGAATATCGGCCGGTACTCGGCCCAGGTCAGCGTCTTTTCCGCCGGCTTGCTGATTTTTTCGAGAATCGAATCCTTAACCTCGGCCTGGCCGAGGATACGAACCAGGTCGTCACGGTCGAAGTCGTGTTCATTCACCATTGATTCAATGAATGCGTCGACATCGGGTTGATCGATATCGATAGCGTAGGCTGTTGGCGCAATGATCAGGAAAAGAGCAATGCCCGCGAAGAATCGGTAATACATTAGTGAGGCAACAGTTTTCGGTGCGAGTGAATTGACATCAGAATACCGAAACCGGCCATCAGCGTCACCATGGACGTTCCGCCAAAGCTGACCAGCGGTAACGGGACGCCCACCACTGGCACGAGACCGGTGACCATCGCCGTATTGACCAGTACGTAAACGAAAAACGTCAGGCTAATCGAGCCCGCGAGCAGCCGCGAGTAGGTGTCAGGCGCCTGCACAGCGATGTACAGCCCGCGACCGACGACAAACATGTACAAACACAGCAGCGATAACAGGCCAAGAAGACCAAGTTCCTCGCCCATCACGGCAAAAATGAAATCGGTCTCGCGTTCCGGCAGGTACTCAAGTTGTGCCTGCGAGCCGTTAGTCCAGCCCTTGCCGAACAAACCGCCTGAGCCAATGGCTATTTTCGACTGAATAATGTTGTAACCGGCGCCGAGCGGGTCGCTGTTGGGATCTAAAAGTGTCAGTACGCGTTGCTTCTGGTAGTCCTCCATCAATTGCCAAAGACCGTAGGCGCCTGGCACTGACAAGACCGCAAGCGAGATCATCAGCCGGAACGGCAGGCCGGCGAGAATAACGACAATCATGCCTGACGTGGCCACGAGCAGGGCAGTGCCAAGATCGGGCTGCTGTGAGATCAAAGCCGTCGGGACGATAATCATCACGGCGAGCATCAACAATGGCCCGGCCCTGGGTGGGATCTGCCGATCGTGCAGGTACCACGCGGCCATCATCGGCACGGCCAGCTTCATTATCTCTGAGGGTTGAAAGCGAATGCCAAGGTCAAGCCAACGCCTTGCACCTTGACTGACTTCACCCGTCGTCAAGACCAGGACAAGCAATACCAAACCGGCAGCGAACCCCCACGGCGTCCAGCGGCGCAAGAAGTCGGGAGATAGTTGCGCAACGATAAACATCACGACGAGCGCAACCCCAAATCTCGCGAGCTGGTTGAGCCACAAACGCATGTTCTCGCCGACCGCGCTGTACAAGACGACCAGGCCCAGCGCACAAATCAGTAACAGGCCGCCGAGCAACGGGCCGTCGATGTTGAGGCGCCGCATGCCGCGGCCAACGCCCCCCAAAGGCACCGTGGTGTTGTCGATCAGTCTTCGATTGTCACTGATTCGCATGATTGCCGAACCCGAGGTACTCATCCATTATCTGGCGTGCGATCGGCGCTGCAACCCGGCTGCCGCTCGATCCATTTTCGACAATCACTGCGACTGCGATACGCGGATTTTCGACCGGCGCAAACGAAACGAACAGCGCGTGATCGCGCAGCCGTTCGTCGATTTCCTCTTCGTCGTATTCCTCTTCTTGCGATAGCGAAAACACCTGCACGGTGCCGCTCTTGCCGGCCATCTCGTACTCCGCGTTCAGGCCTGTCGCTCGAGCTGTCCCCCGCAAGCCGTGCATCACTTCCCGCATTGCGGTAATTACGGTATCCCAATTCGTCTCTTCATTGAGGGTGATGCTATCGAGAGGTTGCGTCGTGGACAGAGTGCGCTCGCCCGACAACGTATTCTCCGCGGCCGCGACGATACGTGGTTGGTATCGGGCACCGCGCGTTGCTATTGCGGCAATGGCGTTTGCGAGCTGTAACGGCGTCGCCAGCATATAACCCTGGCCGATGGATGCGATGACCGTTTCACCGTGAAACCAGCGTTGATCGGCTGGGTCGCGAAACGCGTTTCTCTTCCATTCGCGTGAAGGCACCAGGCCCTCATGTTCGCCGCCGATGTCGATGCCGCTGGCACGTCCGAGGCCGAATCTATCCAGGTAGTCGTGCATGTTGTCGATGCCAATGTCGACACTGATCTCGTAAAAATAGACGTCGCAGGATTGCGAGATCGCCTCGTGAATATCGACTTCACCATGGCCTTCGGGTTTCCAGTCACGATAGCGATGCGTTGTGCCGGGCAATATGAAATAGCCAACGCACATGGTTTTGCGGGTCAGGTTGGTTGCTCCCGTTTCGAGGGCGGCGATAGACAGCATGGGTTTGATGGTTGAGCCCGGTGGATATGCTCCGCGAATAGCTCGGTTGAACAAAGGTTGATCCGGATCGTTTTGCAATGCCGAGAACTCGGAGGTCGTCATGCCGACGGCAAACATGTTGGGGTCGAACGTCGGTGCGCTGACGAGCGCGAGAATCTCGCCAGTCCAGGGGTCGACGGCAACGACGGCACCGCGCCGCCCTTCGAGGGCCTTGGTCGCGATTATTTGTAGATCCAGGTCCAGGCTTAGGTAAACGTCGGCGCCCGGCGACGGCGATTCATTGCCGGGCAACGCACCCGACAAGTCACTGGAATCTGCAGGTACCCGACGCCCAAGTGCATTGGTCATCACATTGTTGTGGCCGACATCGCCGTGCAGGTCCGATTCGTAGCTGCTCTCGACGCCGGTTTTACCCGTATGTGCGGTACCGGCGTACTGCGAACGGTCCAGTCTCTGCAGATCGCTCTTCGACAACGCCGCGATGTAACCGACTGCGTGCGCGACGGCCTCGCCATTTGGGTAGTTGCGGATAAGCCGCGGATGGAAGTCGACACCCGGGAAGCGCGGACGTTGGACTGCAAATCTGGCAATTTCCTCATCGGTCAGACGCAAGTTCAGTGAGACTGCTTTGAATCTCGGCCCGCTCCGGGACATCTCCTTGAAGTGCGGAATATCTTCAGCTTCGATCAGCTCGAGTTCGGCCAGGCGTTGCAGCGTGTCATCGAGATCGTTGACTTGTTCGGGAATCAACTCGAGTTGATAGGCGGGCAGATTTTCCGCCAGGACTCGACCGCGTCGATCGAAGATAAGGCCCCGAGTTGGCGGAACGGCCTCAATGCGATATCGATTGCCCTGGGACTGCTCTGCGAACAATTCATAGTCGTACACCTGCAGTTGTACGAGCCGGGCAACTACGATACCGATCAATACAAACCCGATTGTCGCTGTTAGTGCGACGCGTGAAATAAAAAGGCGCCGCTCGGAATGGTGGTCTTTGATTGGTGAAAGCAGATCCACTTACTGAGCCCGCATGCGCGTACCGTTCAGGGCCATCGAAACGATCGGCCACATTATTGTGCCGCCGATAACCGGCGCCCAGTAGCTGATTGCCGGCGAGGGATAGCCGGCGACGCCGTTGACCCAGAATAAAATAAACTGGTAGAGCGCGAGCAGCGCGAAAACCGTCGCGGTCATCTGCGATATCGGAAATACGCGCATCAGTAAATGAACCCGAACTGTGACAAACACAATCAGGCAGAGCGCAAGCGCGTGCTGTCCGAGGATTGTGCCTTGCGCCACGTCAAGTATGAGTCCCGTGACCCACGCCGAGCCGACACTCCACGTGCGCGGCAACATCATGGCCCAGTAAATCAGGACCAATGCGATCCAGTCGGGCCGAAAGGCCTCCGCCCAATCAGGCATTGGCGCCACCATGAGCATCAAAGCGACAATAATCGTGACAATGACAGGCAGGCGGCGAATGACGCGACGGCTAATCATTGACCACCGGGGTATTTTCGGTTGACCAGATCACCATGACCTCTCGGACCTGGTCGAGTGCCGACGACGGCCTGGCCGAAACGTCGGCAAATGGTGCTTGTGGAATCCGGTTGATACTGCCGATTACAGCGACCGGGTAACCCGCCGGGAAAGCGCCGCCCAGTCCTGACGTGACCAGCAAATCACCCTCGCGTATGTCTGCATTGTTGGGCAGGAATGGCAGGTCGAGGCGATCGAATTCGCCGGTGCCGTAGGCGGTCGTCCGCAAACCGTTTCGGTTAACTTCGACGGGCAGCGCATGGCTGGGATCACTTATCAGTATGGCTTGCGATGTCATCAGGCCTGTCTGGAGCACCTGGCCGACGATGCCGTTGGCGTCAATGATGGCCTGGCCATCGTAAATGCCATCACTGCTGCCGATGTCGATAACGACTATATGCCGATACGGATTTGGATCGACCGCCATGATCTGGGCGACGCGTATTTCGTCGCGAACGCGAGTGCGTGCCTCGAGCAGGTCGCGAAGCCGGGCATTTTCGGCCCGCAACGCGGTTAGTTGCTGCAGCTGGGCACTGGTCAGTAGCCGTTCGGCCTGTAGCCGGCCGACTTCGAGCTGTAGCTGGTTTCGATCGGCCACACTCTCGGCCAACCATTCCCACAAGCGAAACGGGGACTCGACGATCACCTGGATTGGGTATACCGCGACCTCTACGACCCTGCGTACGGTCTTGAGGTGATCTTGTTTATGGTCGAGCACCATGAGCAGGATGCTCAGGGCCATCAAAGTCAGCACGCGCACACCCAGCGCCGGGATTCTTGCCAGGGTGTTGTTACTGCCTCGGGTGGAGATCATTGCGAGCTAGCCTAGTTTATTGCAAATCGTCAACCGGGCCCTGATTACGACTTACTCCAGACCGAAGACAGAGGGCCCATGTTCGTCCATGAGTTCAATGACGCGCCCACCGCCTCGTGCGACACAGGTCATTGGATCGTCGGCGATCACAACGGGCAGCCCGGTTTCTTCCATGAGCAGCTTGTCGAGATCGCGCAACATCGCGCCACCGCCCGTCAATACTATGCCGCGCTCTGCAACATCGGCGCCGAGCTCCGGTGGTGTTTGTTCGAGCGCCTCTTTAACGGCGCCAACAATGCCCTGCAGCGGTTCCTGCAAGGCTTCGAGAATTTCATTGCTGTTGAGCGTGAAACTTCGTGGCACGCCCTCGGACAGATTGCGGCCCTTGACCGAGATCTCGAGCACTTCCTGGCCAGGAAAGGCCGACCCGATCTCGAGCTTGATGCGCTCGGCAGTGGCTTCACCAATCAGGATGCCGTAATTACGCCGCACGTAGTTCGTTATTGCCTCATCGAAGCGGTCGCCGCCGATTCTGACTGACGCCGCATACACAATGCCGTTCAGCGATATGACCGCGACTTCCGACGTGCCGCCGCCGATATCGAGCACCATAGAGCCACGTGCCTCGTGAACCGGCATACCGGCACCGATCGCGGCAGCCATGGGCTCTTCTATAAGGAATACCTTACGCGCACCGGCACCTTCAGCGGATTCTCGAATGGCGCGACGCTCGACCTGCGTTGAGCCATAAGGCACACAGATCAGAACCCGGGGACTCGGCCGGAAATAGCGCGTGTCGAAAGCCTTGCGGATGAAATGTTGCAGCATCTTCTCCGTGACCGTGAAGTCAGCGATGACGCCGTCCTTCAGAGGCCGGATTGCCGTAATGTTTCCGGGGGTCCGACCCAGCATATTCTTCGCTTCAGCGCCGACGGCCTCAACGGTACGGCCACCGCGGCCACTATCTTCGCGAATCGCGACGACGGATGGCTCATCGAGCACAATGCCGTGGCCGCGCGAGTAAATCAGCGTGTTGGCGGTGCCAAGGTCGATCGACAGGTCATTGGAAAAATAACCCAGAATGTTCTTGAACATGTGCGGGTAAGGTCCCGAAATTGAAATTAACGCGTTAATCTAACAACGCGCACGACTTTGCACAAGGCAGTGTGTATCATTGCGGTCGCGCGCGCCAGATGGCGAGCCACGCGCACTTTAAAGCAGGATTCCTCCCGTGTCACTCGATAAAGATCAGGTTCAGCACATCGCGATGCTGGCGAGACTCAAGCTAGACGACGACGCGTTCGATGAAACCGTCGACAAGCTGTCGCGGATCGTCGATTTTGTCGATCAGCTCAGCCAGGCCGAGACCAAAGACGTGGTGCCGATGGCGCACCCACTCGATGAGGCGCAGCGGCTGCGCGCAGACGAGGTGACCGAGAGCGACGAGCGAGCGGATTTGCAAAAAAATGCTTTTTCGATCGAGAACGGGCTGTACCTGGTGCCCAAAGTCATCGAGTGACCCGTGAGCGACGACCTTCACACGCTGACGTTGACGCAAATCGCCGCAGGCCTGGAAGCCGGGGACTTTTCGGCAGTTGAACTGACCACGTCGTTGCTCGGCCGCATCGATTCATTCAACGAACCGCTCAATGCCTTTATAACGGTTACCGCAGAACAGGCACTCGCGGCCGCGAGCCAGGCCGATGAGGCGCGGGCTGCTGGCAATGCGGGCGCATTGAACGGGCTGCCGCTGGTTCACAAGGACATATTCTGCACAAAGGGCGTGTTGACGACCTGCGGGTCGCACATGCTCGACAATTTTATGTCGCCGTATGACGCGACGATTGTCGAGCGCATTAAACAGGCCGGTGCAGTCATGCTTGGGAAGACCAACATGGATGAGTTCGCGATGGGCTCGTCCAATGAAACGAGCTTTTTCGGGCCCGTCAGGAACCCCTGGAATCTCGACTGCTCGCCAGGCGGATCATCGGGCGGGTCGGCCGCCGTGGTTGCCGCGAGGCTTGCGCCGGCCGGGACCGGCACCGACACGGGCGGCTCGATTCGCCAGCCAGCCGCGTTAACCGGCACAGTCGGACTCAAGCCAACTTACGGGCGCGTGTCGCGGTACGGCATGATCGCATTCGCATCGAGTCTCGACCAGGCGGGTGTCATCACGCGTTCCGCTGCCGATGCTGCTCTGCTGCTTGGTGTCATGGCGGGCTTCGATGAGCGCGACTCAACCTGTATCGACCACCCGGTGCCGGACTATGTCGCAGGCCTGTCCGGATCACTCAAGGGATTACGCGTCGGTATAGTGCGGCAGCATTTTGACGAAGGGCTGGACGAGCAGACGGGAAATGCGGTCAAGGAGTCATTGGCGGTGCTCGAATCGCAGGGCGCGATATTGACTGAGGTCGATCTGCCTAATATCGATTTGTCGGTCCCGACGTACTACGTCGTCGCACCGGCCGAGTGTTCATCAAACCTGTCGCGCTTTGACGGCGTCCGGTTCGGCCACCGCGCCAACGATCCCAAAGACCTGTTCGATCTCTATTGCCGGAGTCGCGGCGAGGGCTTTGGCGAAGAGGTCAAACGCCGCATTATGACGGGTACCTACGTTCTGTCCGCAGGATATTACGACGCTTATTATCTGAAAGCACAACAGGTCCGGCATCTCATTGCGGACGATTTCAAAAAAGCGTTCGCGAATGTCGACGTCATCGCGGGACCGACAGCGCCAACGCCCGCATTCAAGCTCGGTGATAAGACCGACGACCCGATCACGATGTATTTGAACGACATCTACACGATCGGCGCCAACCTCGCCGGACTGCCCGGTATTTCGACACCGTGCGGACTGGTCGACGGATTGCCCGTGGGTCTGCACCTCGTGGGCCCGCACTGGGGCGAGGAAGCCGTCTTGCGTTGTGCACACCAGTACCAGCAACAGACTGACTGGCATCAGACCTGCCCGGAGGGCTACGAATGAGCGCCGCGTGGGAAGTCGTAATCGGGCTGGAAATTCACACGCAGCTTGCGACGAACAGCAAGATTTTCTCGGGCGCATCGACTGCCTATGGTGCCCCGCCCAACACCCAGGCCTGCCTGGTCGATCTCGGATACCCGGGCGTCCTGCCGGTACTCAACGAAGAAGTGGTACGCATGGCCTGCAAATTCGGCCTTGCCGTGAACGCGACGGTGGCCAGGCGCTCGGTGTTTGCACGCAAGAATTATTTCTACCCGGACCTGCCCAAGGGTTACCAGATCAGCCAGTACGAGTTACCGATCGTCGAGCACGGCGAACTGCATATTAAGGATGCCGACGGCAACGACAAACGCATCGGCATTACGCGCGCCCATCTGGAAGAGGACGCGGGCAAATCGATTCACGAGGGCCTCGACCAATCTTCGGGCATCGATCTCAACCGGGCCGGCACGCCGTTGCTCGAAATCGTCTCTGAGCCCGACCTGAGTTCGGCCAAAGAGGCGATCGCGTACATGCGCAAGATTCACACGATCGTCCGCTATCTCGGTATCTCTGACGGCAACATGGCTGAAGGATCGTTTCGCTGTGACGCGAACGTGTCCGTGCGGCCGCGCGGGCAAAAGGAACTTGGCACGCGAAGCGAACTCAAGAACCTGAACTCGTTTCGCTTCATCGAAAAAGCGATCAACTTTGAAATCGAACGACAGATCGAGCTGATCGAAAATGGTGGCAAAGTCGTACAGGAAACGCGCCTGTACGATTCCGACAAGGACGAAACACGATCCATGCGGGTCAAGGAAGAAGCGAACGATTACCGTTACTTCCCGGACCCGGACCTGTTGCCCGTAGAGATTGATGAGTCTTACATCGACAAAGTGCGGGACACACTTCCGGAATTGCCCGATGCGAAGCAGCAACGCTTTATCGATGAGTATGGCCTCAAAAATGACGACGCGAGCATTCTGACGATGAACTTGGCGCTTGCCGATTATTTCGAAGAAGCAGCGGCGGCATCTGATGCTAAAGCACAGGTAGTCGCAAATTGGGTAATCGGTGATCTGTCCGGGGCGCTTAACCGTGGTGGCGTCGAAGTCGAGTCGAGTCGTGTAAGTGCTGAAGCACTTGCCGGCTTACTCAACCGCATCCACGACAACACGATCAACGTACCTAGCGCGAAAAAAGTATTTGCAGAGATGTGGTCGGGGTCCAAAGTTATTTCCGTTCCAACAGGTGACTTAAAGCTTGCTGGTCAGATCATCAAAGACCTCAAAATCGAGCAGATAACGGACACTTCCGCCATCGAAGCCGTTGTCGATGCGGTCATCGCCGCCAATCCGTCACAAGTCGCCGAGTACCAGTCTGGCAAGGACAAACTGATCGGCTTTTTCGTCGGCCAGGTGATGAAAGAAACCGACGGGAAGGCCAACCCCGGCCAGGTCAACGCGATCCTCAAGAAAAAGCTCGTTTTGTAGGAGCGCCGCTCGCATCGCTAAAGTCATCGGAAACATTTTTAAGGTGGCGTTGCTGGGTGTCTGCATCTATGCGTTTGTAAAATGGGACTTCGATTCACCAAGCGATAGGGGCGGCAGCGAATTTGCGGAGCAAGCTTGCGTCGACGCGATCCGCGATCGCTTCGACACGACATCGATACGGCCGTACGCAGTGAAAAAAAACAATAAAGGCTATGTTGTACGTGCATCAGTTATCTTAGCTAACGGCAAACCGGCAAAGACCTATTGTCTGACCAATGAGCACGGTGGGGTCAAGGAAGTCGGAATAGAGGCGCACTAGTCCCGCAACCCCTTTACGCTCGACAATATTCCCGGCTTGCTCCATTATCTGGCCTGCCACTGGGGTCATAACAAAGACAATGTCATTCTTCGACGAACTCAAGCGCCGCAACGTTTTCAGAGTGGCGATCGCCTACGTCATCGTGGCGTGGCTGACGATGCAGATCGTTGATGTGGTCCTGAACAACATCACGGCCCCGGATTGGGTATTTCAGGTCCTGATGCTGTTTCTTGCCATTGGCCTGCCGTTTGCGTTGATATTCGCCTGGGCCTTTGAACTCACACCCGAAGGTCTCAAGCTCGAAAAGGACGTCGACCGATCTCAGTCGGTCACCCAAAAGACCGGGCGCCGTATCGACTCGCTGATAATTGGCGTGTTGGTCGTTGCCGTTGGCATGCTGCTGGCCGACAAGTTCATACTGTCGGGGTCTCCTGAGTCTCCCAAGCCCCTGGAATCGATGGAATCCGTCGCCGACGATACGCCGGCAACAATGGCCGAACCGGACACTGCACCCTCGGTCGCTGTGTTGCCTTTCACGAATATGAGCGCGGATGAGAGCAGCGGCTATTTTTCGGACGGTCTTGCCGACACCGTGTTGCACATGCTCGCGCAGGTGCGCGAGCTCCGCGTCGCCGCACGTACGTCGTCATTCCAGTTTCGCGATCAGACGATGGACATTGCGAAAATTGGCGAGCAACTCAATGTTGGCGCGATTCTCGAAGGCAGCGTGCAACGATCGGGCGACAAGATTCGCGTCACGGCCCAGCTCATCGACGTCAGCAATGGTTTTCACCTTTGGTCGGCTAACTTCGACCGCAACCTCGATGACGTCTTCGCGATCCAGGACGAGATCGCGAACGAGGTCGTGAAGGCATTGAAGATCTCACTACTCGGCGAGTCGGACGAGCGCCTGGTGAATGACCAGACCGACAACATCGATGCCTACACTGAATATCTGCTGGCCATCGACGACTTGAATATCGTCAGCTCCGAATCTCTGGCAAGCGCAGTTAACCATTTGCAAAAGGCAATACGGCTCGACCCGGAGTACGCTCGTGCCTATTCCACACTGGGTCGCGCATACATCACCATGGAGAGCTATGGCTTGATGAGGACGGTCCAGGCGATGGCAGCTGCCCGTAACGTTGCGGCCCGTGCGCTGGATTTATCCGCTGAGTCGTCAGAGGCACTGGCGGTACTCGGCAGGGCCGAGCTCCGTGACGGAAATCTCGAAACGGCCGGACAATTACTGAGTAAGGCGGTCGAAAACGGCCCGAACGACACGGTCGCCTTGCAATATTTTGCCGGTTACCTGACCCGGGACGTACGGCCCGACGAAGCCATTGCGACATATCGCGAAGTACTTCGCCTGGATCCTCTGTCCGAAAACGCGCATCTCGGGCTCGTTATCGCTTTGAGCCTGCAGCAGAAATATTCTGAAGCCGGCGAAACGATTGCGAGACTCAAAAGTATTGATCCCAATTCTTCGAATGCATCCTTTTTTGAAGGGCAGCATGATGGTATTCAGGGTAACTTGGCTGCTGCCGTCGAGAAAATTAGTGATTCGATATCCCTAGACCCGGATGATCCGGAAGGGCCGTTCATGACGGGGTATTACTACCTCACCCTGGACATGCCTGATGAGGCGCGCCAGTGGTTCAATCGTGCGGTCGAAGTTGACGCAGAGCACCCGGTGTCACGTTCGGCACCACTCTTTTTCAATTACTACCTGCAGCAAAACGAGGACGAGAACTACCGGCTTGCCCGCGAGTTGCTGGACGACCGCATCGAAAATCGCCGCGGAGCGCGCATTATCTCGCTCACTGTACTGACAGAGTATGCGGCCAAAACGGGCCGCCACGACGCTGCCCTGGAAACACTGGACAATCTTTACCCGCACCTGTTCGACGACCCACCGCACGATCTCGATGAGGATTTCACAGCAACGTATTTTACAGGACTGGCGCTGATCAATAGCGGCAACATCGAGCGCGGTACGCTCCTGATGCAATCCTTTTTGGATTTGCGAGACCGGTATGACAAAGCTTACGCCGTGAGTCTGTTGTCCATCGCCGGACACCTTTTGCTTGGAAATACTGACGCGGCGTTGGACAAGCTCGAGGGTTTCGCGGAATCCAAATATTTCGGGATACGGAATAGTTTGCTTCTTGAGCGCAGTCCCGTGTTCGATCCGATCCGTGAAGAGCCCGCCTTCATCGCGCTCCTCGATGAGTATCGCGAAAATGCCGCGGAGCAGCGGAATATTCTGCAGGCGATGAACGAGGACGCATCCTGACAATGGAGATGACATGGCTTCAGTCTGGGCGGAGTTAAAACGACGCAATGTCGTCCGTGTTGCGATTGCCTATGCCGTCGTTAGCTGGCTTACGCTGCAATTTGCCGACGTACTGGTACCGCTGCTTGGCTTGCCAGAGTGGGTCGGCAAATTCGTCTTTCTTCTGCTTGCCATTGGATTTCCCCTGGCGTTGATCTTCGCATGGGCATTTGAGCTCACACCCGAGGGCCTCAAGAAAGAAAAGGACGTCGACCGGTCTCAGTCGGTCACCAGTCAGACCGGGCGTCAGCTCGATTATCTAATAATCGGCGTGTTGGTCGTTGCCGTCGGTATGTTGCTGGCCGACAAGTTCATTCTGTCGGAGTCTTCTGAGTCTCCGGAAGCTACAGAGGTCGTGGCCGATGACGTGCCGGTGCCTTCGGCCAAACCAGACACTGCACCCTCGGTCGCCGTGTTGCCCTTTACGAACATGAGCTCGGACGAAAGCAGCGGCTATTTTTCGGACGGCCTCGCGGATACCGTGTTGCACATGCTCGCGCAAATTCGCGAACTCCGCGTCGCGGCAAGGACATCGTCGTTTAAGTTTCGCGGTGAAGACCACGATATCGCCGAGATCGGGAAACAACTCAATGTCGGCGCGATTCTCGAAGGCAGCGTGCAACGATCGGGCGACAAGATTCGCGTCATGGCACAGCTCATCGATGTCAACAATGGCTATCATCTTTGGTCGGGTAATTTTGACCGGGATTTGGACGACGTATTCGCGATACAGGACGAGATCGCGAACGAGGTCGTAACCGCATTGAAGGTGTCACTTCTCGGTGAGGCGGTCGAGCAGCTCAATAGTGACCAAACCGACAATGTCGAGGCTTACACCGAGTATTTACTGGGCGTCAACGACCTGGCATCCACAAATTCAGAGTCGTTGCCACGTGCAGTCGATCATTTGCAGAATGCGATCCGGCTCGACCCGGACTATGCCCGTGCCTATTCGACGCTGGGTCGGGCGTACCTTGCCTTGGGCAATTATGGGGTAATGCGTGGAACCCAGTCGAACGCGGCGGCCCGAAACGTTGCATCCCGCGCGTTGGACCTTGCTCCTGATTCAACAGAGGCGCTTGCAGTACTCGGGCTTGCCGAGCTTCGTGACGGTAATCGGGAGACGGCTGGACAGCTATTAACCAGGGCAATTGAGAACGGCCCGGATGACGCCATCGCACTGAGTTACTACGCCCAGTATCTGGCCTCGGTCGCACGCCCAACTGAGGCTATCGCGATTCGTCGAAAATTAGTTCTACTGGATCCGCTTTCCGAAGCGGCGCATACGTCGCTCGCGTTTGGACTGTTGGGCATGAGCCAATATTCTGAAGCCAGCGAACTGGTAGCGAGGCTCAAAAGCATCAACCCGAACTCTACGAGTGCGCCCAATGTTGAAGCGGAAATTGAATTAGCTCAGGGTCATTGGGCTGCCGCTGTAGCTCCAACGATGGAATTGCACACACTTGATCCAAACGATCCTGAGAATCCGGCCGGCCTGGGTCAGCTCTACCTCGTCCTTGACATGCCCGCAGAAGCGAGCCAGTGGTTCAATCGTGCCGTCGAAGTCGATGCAGAGCACCCGATGTCACGCTCAGCACCGCTGTGGATAAATTATTACCTGCGACAAAACGAAGACGAAAATTTCCGGCTCGCCCGGGAATTGCTGGAAGATCGCATCGAGAATCGATTCGGGTCACGAGCTATTGCGCTTATCGTTCTCACCGAGCATGCCGCGAAGACGGGTCGCCACGATGTTGCCCTGGAAGTACTGGATAATCTCTACCCGCACTTGTTCGACGATCCGCCCTATGACCTCGAGAAGAACCGATTTGCTGCCTATATTGTTGGCCGGGCAATGATTCAAAGTGGTGATGTCGATCGTGGCTCACACCTCGTGCAATCTTTCTTGAACTTGCAAGATCCCTTTGATGAGGCCTATGGCACGTCCTCCGGTTCTGTCGCGGGGCGGCTGTTGCTTGGAGATACTGGCGGTGCTTTGAGCAAGTTCGCCTCAGTTGCCCAGGATCCTTATGCTGGGATGTTTCGCGGTATCTTTCTCGAGCGCACTAGCGTGTACGACCCGATTCGTGAGGAGCCGGCCTTCATCGCGCTTATGGACGAGTATCGCCGGAATACAGAGGAGCAGCGAAAGCTGCTGCAGGCGATGAACGAGGACGCATCCTGACAATGGAGAAGTCATGGCTTCAGTCTGGGCGGAGTTAAAACGACGCAATGTTGTCCGCGTTGCGATTGCCTATGCTGTCGTTAGCTGGCTTACGCTGCAATTTGCAGACATTCTGGTACCTCTGCTTGGCCTGCCGGAGTGGGTCGGTAAATTCATATTTCTCCTGCTTGCCATTGGATTTCCCCTGGCGTTGATTTTTGCCTGGGCATTTGAGCTCACACCCGAGGGCCTCAAGAAAGAAAAGGAAGTGGATCGCTCGCAGTCCATTACCGGCGATACCGGCCGCAAGCTCGACTATTTTGTAATCGCGGTAATGGCAGTTGCGCTGGCTTACTTCGCTTTTGACAAGTTTGTCTCGTCAGACGCTCCCGATTCGACGGAGATCGTTGCCGATGAGGAGGTCGAGCCGCTGGAGACGGTTCCGTCGATCGCGGTGTTGCCGTTCGCCAACATGAGCGCGGACGAAAGCAGCGTGTTTTTCTCCGATGGGCTCGCCGATACCGTGTTGCACATGCTCGCGCAGGTTCGCGAAATCCGGGTCGCCGCACGTACATCGTCATTCCAGTTTCGTGACCAATCGATGGACGTCGCAAAAATCGGGGAGCAACTCAAAGTTGGTACGATCCTCGAAGGCAGTGTGCAGAAATCGGGCGACAAGATTCGAGTAACGGCGCAGCTTATCGACGTCAGCAACGGTTATCACCTTTGGTCAGGCACGTTCGACCGAAAGCTCGATGACGTGTTCGCGATACAGGACGAGATCGCGACCGAAGTCGTTGCCGCATTGAAGGTGTCGCTGCTCGGTGAGGATGTTGAACGCCTGAACGTCGGTCAGACCGACAACATCGAGGCTTACACCGAGTATCTGCATGCCATAAACGACCTGAACTCGCAGTCGATTGACACGCTGACCAGCGCGGTGGCTCATCTGCAGGAAGCCATTCGACTGGATCCGAGCTATGCGCAGGCGTATTCAAAATTGGGCCACGCCTATTTGTCGATGAGCGACTATGGCACGATGAGACGCACAGAAGCAGTTCTTGCGGCTCGCAATGCGGCCACGCGTGCGCTCGATTTATCGCCTGAGTCGTCAGAGGCGCTTGCGGTGCTCGGCCATGCGGAGCGCCTGGATCGGAATATGGAGTCGGCAGGTCAGCTCCTGCAAAAGGCAATTGAGATTGCCCCGAATGATTCCGTCGCACTCTCGTATTACGGCCGATATTTGGGTGCGGACGCTCGACCGGACGAAGCCATTTTGACGGCTCAAAAGCTTCTTCGTCTGGATCCGTTAAACGAAACCAATTTTATAAGCCTTGGTGCCGGCCTGGTATTTAGCCAACGCTATGCAGAGGCCCGGGAAGTGTTCGAATCGCTCGAGAGCATTAACCCGAAGAATCCCAGCCTGAGTTTCAATCAAGGCGGGCTACAACGTCGACAAGGCAACCTGGCGGCGGCGATCGCGCCGTTGGTTGAATCGGTAAACCTCGATCCCGACGATCCGGAGGGGTCGACAGCTCTCGGACAAATTTACCTTATGCTGGATATGCCCGAGCAGGCCGCCCGGGCTTTCGACCGGGCAATAGAAGCTGACCCGGACCATCCTGTTTCGCGTTCGGCTCCATTGGCACTGAATTTGTATTTGCAACAAAACAGTGAGGAGAATTTTCAGCTTGCCCGCGAGCTGCTGGAAGATCGCATCGACGATCGTCGCGATTCACGCTATTTCGCACTGTACGTACTCATTGACGGAGCGGGGAAGACAGACCGCAATCACATTGCCCTGGAGCTACTCGATAATCTCTATCCTCACCTGTTCGATGATCCGCCGCACGATCTCGACAAGAACAGGAATGCGGTATTTTTCGCAGGTCGGGCGCTGCTACAGAGCGGCGACATCGATCGTGGTGCGCACCTGATTGAATCGTACCTGGCCATTAATGAACGCTACGACGAGGTGTACCACGTGGATTGGGACAGTATCGCTAGCCAGCTATTGATTGGTGATAGAGAGGCGGCGTTGAAGAAGCTCGACCAATTCGCAGAAACAAAGTACTCCCATTCGCTGGACAGGACTGTTCTCCAACACGACAGCGTGTTTGACCCGATTCGTGACGAGCCTGCATTCATCGCATTGATGGACGAGTACCGCGAGAATACCGCGGAGCAGCGGCAGATTTTGCAGGCGATGAACGAAGATACGTCAGGCCACTAAATTTCCCGTGTTCTGTCAGCCAGTGCCCGTGTGTGCTATGCTGTTTAGTCATAAATATAAAGAAATATTTATATATTTATATTATGCAAAATAGCACCGAAAAACTGATCACACATTTGAAGGCACTGGCCGACCCGATTCGGCTGCGCCTTCTCGCGTTGTGCGTGCGTGGCGAAGCCACGGTATCGGAATTGACCGAGGTCATGGGCCAGAGTCAGCCGCGGATATCGCAGCACCTGAAGCAGCTGTGCGGCGCTGGCTTGCTCGAGCGTTTTCGTGACGGCCATTTCGTGTACTACCGCGTGCCCCTCGGCAGCAAACAGGCGGCGCAGCGGCGTCGCCTGTTTGCGTTGTTGCCACCCGACGAGCCCGCTTTCGAACTCGACTTCGACAAGCTGTGCCACTCGCGCGCGAAGCAGGGCGTGGCCGTAACCGAAAAGGACGACGAGATCGTGCGCCGATTGCATCGCGCGCTGATCGAGCTCACGGTGGCGATGCCGCTGGGTGATCTCATCGATATTGGCAGCGGCCAGGGCCGTATCCTCAAGTTGCTCGGTTCGCGCGCTCAGCGTGCTGTCGGTGTCGACATCGATTCGGATGCAAGACAACTCGCGCGGGCCGAATTACTGCTCGCGGGCGTTGAGAACTGCAGCCTGCGCAATGGCGACATGTACGAACTACCGTTCGCCGACGGAGAATTCGACACCGTCATTCTCGACGACGTGCTCGGCACGGCCGAGCGCCCCATGACAGCAATCAACGAGGCGCGTCGATTGCTGAAACCAAGCGGGCGGCTGCTCCTGCTCGCCCAGGTGGATGCCGGAGCCCTGGATAAATTACAAGATCAATTGGTCGTCTGGTGCCGGACGGCCGGACTTCGGCTCGCGCCGCCACGACGAATCCCGAGTAAGCAGCCGCGCTGGCTTCTCGCGGTTGCGACGCTAGCTGACAGCCGGACAGTAGCGGCATGACGAATCCCGTCGACGTCTCCTTCGAATTCTTTCCACCGCATAGCGAGCAGATGGAAGAGACCCTTTGGCGCTCGATCGAGCGGCTTGCGTCGCTGGGACCTCGGTTTGTATCCGTAACTTATGGTGCAGATGGTTCAACGCGCGAACGCACGCATGCGGCCGTCGCACGCATTGTCAGCGACACGAAACTGACTGCCGCACCTCACCTGACCTGCATCGGTGCAAGTCGCGGCGAAATTGACGATGTCGCCAGGGCGTACTGGGATATGGGTATCCGGCACCTCGTCGCGTTGCGCGGCGATGCGCCACCGGACAATAGCGGCTACATTCCGCACCCGGAAGGATATGCGTACGCCGCAGACCTGGTCGCGGGCCTGAAAAAAGTCGGTGATTTCGATATCTCGGTCGCGGCGTATCCGGAAGTGCATCCCGAAGCGCCGAACCCGATTTTCGACCTCGACAATCTCAAGCGTAAACTCGATGCAGGGGCGTCACGCGCGATTACCCAGTTCTTCTTTGACGTCGATGTATTCCTGCGATTTCGCGACCTGGCGGCGGCGGCCGGCATCGAATCGGTAATCGTGCCGGGCATTCTGCCAATCACCCGTTTCCCACAACTTGAACGTTTTGCAGATCGCTGCGGCGCAAGCGTGCCAGGGTGGCTGCGCGATCGATTTGCGGGTCTTAACGACGATAACGAGACACGGCAGATGATCGCGGCCAGTGTCGCAATCGAGCAGGTTCACAAACTGCAGGAAGAGGGCATCAGTGAATTTCACTTCTACACATTGAATCGGTCGGAGCTGACCTTCGCGATTTGTCATGCGCTTGGCGTGCGGCATAACGAGGCGGCTGCCTGAGCGAATCGAGATGGACAGACAACAACGCATCAAGACTCTATTTGAGACGCTGGAAAACCGCATCATGCTCCTCGATGGCGCAATGGGGACGATGATCCAGGGCTACGGTCTCAGCGAAGATGACTATCGAGGTGACCGATTCGGCGACTGGCCCAGCGATCTGAAAGGCAACAACGACCTACTGACGCTGACCCGGCCGCAGGTGATTCGAGACATACATCGCCAGTTCCTCGACGCAGGTGCCGAGATCATCGAAACGAACACGTTCAACGCCAACGCGCCGTCAATGAGTGATTACGGCGTCGAGTCCCTGGTCCCCGAATTGAACCTGGTGGCGGCGCGGATTGCGCGTGAATGTGCGGACGCGCACGCAGCCACGGCCGGCGCGCCGCGCTACGTTGCCGGCGTGCTCGGGCCAACGAATCGAACAGCTTCGATCTCGCCCGATGTCAACGACCCGGGTTATCGCAATATCTATTTCGACGAGCTCGTCGAGACCTATGAAGTGGCTGCCAACGCGCTGATCGAAGGTGGGGTCGACTTCCTCATGGTCGAAACCATCTTTGACACCCTGAATGCCAAGGCCGCCATCTTCGCGATCAAGCGCAGTTTTCACACGGCGGGCTTGACCTTGCCCGTGATGATTTCGGGCACGATCACGGACGCGTCCGGACGGACATTGTCCGGCCAGACCAGTGAAGCATTCTGGAACTCGGTTCGGCATGCCGACCCATTCATGGTCGGGTTCAACTGTGCTTTGGGCGCCAAAGAGCTGCGACCCTATGTCGACGAACTCGCGCGTGTTGCCGATACCCGGGTGAGCGCGCATCCGAATGCCGGATTACCCAACGAGTTCGGTGAGTACGACGAGACCCCGGACGAAATGGCTGAAATCGTCGGCGAGTTTGCCGAAAGCGGCCTCGTCAATATGGTGGGCGGGTGTTGCGGTACGCGGCCCGAACACATACGGGCCCTCAAAGGGGTTGTGGACGGCCGTGAGCCTCGCACGGTCATTAAGCCGCCGATTCGCTGTCGTGTGTCCGGCCTCGAGCCGCTGAATATCGATCCGGACGACCTGTTCGTAAATGTTGGCGAACGCTGCAATGTCACCGGCTCCGCCGTTTTCCGGCGCCTGATCGAAGCGGACGACTACACGGCGGCCGTGAAGGTGGCGCAGGACCAGGTCGCCAACGGTGCGCAAATCATCGACGTCAACATGGACGAGGGCATGCTCGACTCCGAGAAAGCGATGGTGACGTTTTTGAACTTGATCGCCTCCGAGCCTGACGTAGCCCGATTGCCATTCATGATCGATTCGTCGAAGTGGTCCGTGATCGAAGCAGGCCTGAAATGCGTGCAAGGTAAAGCAATCGTCAACTCGATCAGCCTCAAGGAAGGCGAAGAAGCCTTCATCGAGCAGGCAGAACTCGTTCGCGCTTACGGTGCGGCCGTAATCGTGATGGCGTTCGACGAACAAGGTCAGGCCGATACGGTCGAGCGCAAAGTTGAGATCTGCAAACGCTCCTACAAGATTCTAACTGAGCAGGTCGGCTTCGAACCGTCCGATATTATTTTCGACCCGAATATATTTGCGATAGCGACCGGTATCGAAGAACACGCAGATTACGGCCGTGCCTACATCGAGGCGACGGGACAGATCAAGGCTGAATTGCCGCACGCGCTGGTCAGCGGCGGCGTCAGCAACGTGTCGTTTTCGTTTCGGGGCAATAATGTTGTGCGCGAGGCCATTCATTCGGTGTTTCTGTATCACGCGATCCAGGCGGGCATGGATATGGGCATCGTCAATGCGGGCCAGTTGGCGATTTACGCGGATCTGCCGAGCGATCTACGAGATGCCGTTGAGGACGCCGTGCTGAATAAGCGCGATGACGCGGCCGAACGATTGCTGGATGTTGCCAAGCAATACCAGGGCCAGGCCTCGGGCTTAAAAGCCAAAGAACAGGATCTAAGCTGGCGGGAATCGACTGTCGAAAAGCGCATCGAACACGCGCTCGTCAACGGCATCGACGAATTCATTGTTGAAGACGCCGAAGCAGCCCGCCTTGAGGCCGATCGACCCCTGGCCGTCATCGAAGGTCCCCTTATGGCGGGCATGAACGTCGTTGGTGACCTGTTTGGCGACGGCAAGATGTTTCTGCCGCAGGTGGTCAAGTCCGCCCGCGTCATGAAAAAAGCCGTGGCCCATCTCGTGCCGTTTATCGAAGAAGAGCAGGGTGGTGAGATCAGAAGTAACGGCAAGATCGTACTGGCAACCGTCAAAGGCGACGTCCACGACATTGGCAAGAAAATTGTCGGCGTTGTATTGCAATGCAACAACTTCGAGGTCATCGACCTCGGCGTCATGGTGTCGTGCGAAAAAATTCTCGAAACCGCTAGGCGGGAAAACGCCCAGATGATTGGTTTATCGGGATTGATCACGCCGTCGCTGGATGAAATGGTGCATGTCGCCGGCGAAATGCAAAGACAGAAGTTCGATCTGCCGCTGTTGATCGGAGGTGCGACGACATCTCCGGCGCATACGGCGGTAAAGATCGAGCCGAATTACGACGGTCCCGTTCTCTACGTCAAAGACGCGTCGCGCTCGGTCGGCGTGGCGCAAGCCTTGATCGAGCCGGGTTCGAGAGATTTATTGGTCGAAAAGTCTCGTCGGGACAACCAAAGGCGTCGCGAGCAGCATTCGAACAAGAAACGGCTTGCACCACAGTTATCCATTGCAGATGCACGGGATCGCCGGCACCAATGCGACTGGAATAAATACGTTCCGCCCGTCCCGACGTTTCGAGGACAGCGAATACTCGACGACATCGATCTCGAAGACCTGCGAAATTACATTGACTGGATGCCGTTTTTCAATGCATGGGAGTTTCATGGCAAGTTTCCAAACATTCTAAGTGATGCGACATTCGGTGATGCTGCACGGTCGCTATATGCGGACGCGACGGTGATGCTGGATCGCATCATTGAAGACAAATGGTTACAAGCGAAGGCTGTCTTCGGATTTCATCCCGCAAATTCTGATGGTCATGATGATGTGCTCGTTTACGCCGATCAGAAACGGGATCGTGTCGTCACGCGTCTGTGTCACCTTCGCCAGCAGCGAGCGAAACCGTCGGGTCAGCCGCAAAATTGCCTCGCCGATTACGTTGCGCCGGCGAAGAGCGGCAAAGCCGATCACATCGGGGCATTCGCAGTGACGGCTGGCATCGGTATCGAGGAGCATGTCGCGCGGTTTGAGCAGGATCACGATGACTACAGCGCGATTATTCTCAAGGCGCTGGCCGACCGGCTTGCCGAAGCGTTGGCGGAGTATCTTCACGAGCGCGTGCGGCGCGAATATTGGGCCTACGCACCGAAGGAGCGATTGTCGAACGTGGAACTGATTGCGGAGTCGTACGGCGGTATTCGACCGGCGCCCGGTTACCCGGCGTGCCCGGATCACACGGAAAAAGCAATCCTTTGGGAATTACTCGACGTTGAGGCCGCCATCGGATTGAAGCTGACCGAATCCTACGCGATGTATCCGACAGCCGCTGTCAGTGGTTTTTACTTTTCGCACCCCGATGCACGGTACTTCTCCGTGGGAAAAATCGATCGAGACCAGCTTGAGTCGTACGCCGAACGAAAAGGAATGAGCCGGGTCGAAGCCGAGCAATGGCTGATGCCAAACCTCGGATACGATCCAGATGCTGCCAGCGTTGCTTAAAAAGGGTCAGACCCTTTTAGTTTTTGTTTGTCTTCTCATCTCCAATATGGCGCTAGCCGACGCGTACTCAGATGCGCGATCGGAGTTGGTGGCCGCGTATCAAGCGCAGGATTTTGCTGCGATGCAGGACGCGGCGTACAAGGCACTGGACGCGAGGCCCGGATATCCAGGCGCGCTGTTTAATCTTGCGTTCGCCAAGGTATTGGCCGGTGATAATGCAGGATCGCTCGAAACGCTGAGTGGACTGGTCGTGACGGGTGTTGACTACAACGTTGCAGACATTGATGAATTTGCCGCATTGAAAACGCTGCCAAACTGGCAGACATACGCAGATTCCGCGACAGCCTTGCACGAGCCGGCCGGCGACGCGAGCGTCGCCTACTCGCATGACGCCGGTGATTTTATTCCGGAAGGAATCGCCATCGACGACGATGGAGTGTTGTACCTGGGCAGTATTCGGCACGGATCGATTGTGCGGATTGGCAACGACGTAGAAGAAATTAGTAGTGCGGTAACTGCTGGCCACTGGAGTGTTTTCGGCATGCGACTTGGCCCGGATGGCGGTCTTTGGTTCGCGAGTGCCGCGGTTCCCGAGTATGCGGGAGTCAATGATGACATTGCCGGGCGAACCGGCCTTTTTCGGTT
>Ga0255051_10000034_pt1 | contig 46094 bp, 60 predicted proteins | sample JV7_2_9_MG_FD_181719 | JGI IMG/M metagenome (GOLD analysis project Ga0255051, IMG submission 181719) | Seawater microbial communities from Jervis Inlet, British Columbia, Canada - JV7_2_9 | ecosystem: Environmental > Aquatic > Marine > Inlet | place: Canada: British Columbia | collected 2016-10-06
ACGTCATGAACGTAGACACCCTCTCGGTGGAAGTCGTGTACCGAGATGCGAAAGACGCCGCGCTTGCCTGAGCGGCCGACGGTTGCGTGAGCGGACCAGCCTTTCCCGGACAGGCTGAGTGATTCTTGCTTCATCACCCAACCCTACGTGGGGGGTAGGTTTTCCGCAATAGCCTTTTCGTTCTCCGGCAGCGGCATCACTACATCGGGCGTATCGGGGCCGATGACGATGATTTCGGGGAGCTCCACGTCGGACTCCACTTCCCGGTGCTCGCGCGGGCGTCCAGCCGTGTAGGCAAGCAGGAGCTTCGTAGCCTCAAGCCACATCCGCGTTGCGTGGCCGAAGGCGATATGCAGATCCTTCGCCTCGATCTTATCGGTGTCCATGGACAGGAGCTTCTCGAGGAGGTCTCCGCGGGCCACCTGGATCAGCCGATCCACGACGGAGCGCGTGTTCTTCCCGTAGAACTTGGCCAGCCCGTGGCCGTCGGTTGCGCTGAGCCGCTCGCGCATATACCCAACCAGCGGCGTGCTGTCGGGGCTTTCCTTCCCGTTCTTCGGGTTGAGGAGCTCGCCCGAGTCCTCCACGAGGCTCCGCATCATCTCGGCCTTGATCTTACCCATGGCGGGATCCTAGTCCGAAAACCCTCCGTAGAAAGCCCGATGTGGTAGGCTTTCCTGAGTCCAGCTCACTAAGCGTTCCGGTCGGCCCCTTGGATTTAGCGATGACGGGGGCCCCTGCTTTACCGGATATCGGCTCTTGGTGGGCTGGGCGACCACTTTACGCTCGCCCCGAGTCCATATCCCAGATGAAAAACTTCTTCATCTTCCCAAGGGACCCCAGGGTGCAGTCGAGGATGTACTCGATCTGGTATTTCGACCCGCCGACCATCACCCCGGCTCCGACGAGGGTCTCCGTGAGGAAGTGTCGGTTGTTGTAGCCCTTGTCCGACAGCTCATCCCAGTAGCCATCCCCGGCCTGCAGGCCGTCAAACCAGAGCCACTCCCCAGCCACATCGGCGTTCCCGGTGACCGCTTTCGTGTAGACCAGCTCTGAATCCTCGATATTCCAGACCTTGAGGGACCACCCGGTGATGTCCCCTCGCTGCACGTCATCGCCGTTTTGCCGGCGCCAGCGCATGACGTTCCAGCTGTCGGTGCCCTCGATGAGCTTCTTCTGGTCGATGTCTCGCAGAGCCATGGCTGGGTCCTAGTAGCGCCCCTCGTAGGGCGATGAGGTGATCTGTCCTTCGTCGCCCCCCGCTGGGGCAATGTAGCCGGCGTGCGCACTGGATGCGATGAATCCCTCTTCGCAGCCCCCCGCCGCGATGTATCCGGCGTGCTCACTGGAGGCGATATATCCCTCCTCGGCCCCGCCAGCCGCGATATACCCCGCCACGGGGAGCACGCGGATCAGGTTGATATCGGTAATCACCCCGCTTTCGGTGAACTCCAGGGTGTCCGTAGCCACCTGAATGAAGACCATATTTCCCGTGACCGCGACGACGAGGTAGACGTCCTCGTCGAACTCGATGGCCTCATCTACGATCACCTTGCGCCCCCTCAGGACGACCAGGCTCTCGGCGAACTCCACGGCCTCCAGCGCAGGGATGACCAGGCGGGCCCTTGAGAAGTGGAGAGTCTCGCTGAACTCAATCGTCTCTGCGTCCGGCAGGAACAGCAGGACCCTCGAGATAAACAGGCTCTCGGCGAACTCCAGGGTCTCGGCGATCTCCACCTTCCGGCCCCGCTTGAAGAAGAGGTCCTCCGTAAACTCCACGGTGTCCGTATCCGGGAGGAAAATCTTGTCCTGGGAGGTGTAGATCCCCTCCTCGAACTCCACGGACTCCGCCACCTCGACAACCTTCGGGAACAGGGTCCCGAGGGCCAGGAACTGGATCGAGGTGAAATCCCGATCGAGCTGCAGCGTCGTGTCCGTCGAGGTCGTGTTGCGGAAGATGTGGAGCCCGTAATCCTCCGTGTCGTCCGCCTCGATCACCACCATTCCGTGCTCGCCGGCCTCGTTCCCCTGGGAGGCGCTGTTGTTCCGGGTGAAGCACCGGCCGTCCCCGTACAAGGGCCCCGTGAGCGTATTGCGGACGAAGTATCGGTAATTGAACGGCTGCCCCACGGCCACGGTGCTGGGCCTGGAGCAGTTCACCTGGAAGAAAACCAGCGTGAAGGCGTTCGTGTCGATCTGCAGCTCGCGGTTCGGGTTGCCCAGGCTCGTGTAGGAGTCCGCGGAGGGGCTGTCCTCGTCAACGGTCCACGTATCGAACTCCTGCCGATCCGCCGGATTCGGCGCGCTCGTGTCGTCCACCGTCATCGTCCCCACGGCGATGTCGATATCCTGCCGCTCGAGATAGACCGCGGTAAAGGTCGTCGCCTCGGCCACGATGGTGAAGTCGTCCGAGTACCCCGTGCCGGAGAGCTCGAATCGAACGCGCACCCGGGCGTCCACATCGACGTTCTCGATCGGCAGCTTGAAGTTCAGGTAGCCGTCATCGCACCCGTCCTGCCCGTCGAGGAACGTGGTGACCCGCGCGATCTCCGTGATGGTCACGCTGTCCCCGTTCTCGTCGAGCTCCAGCACCGCGACGCACGACAGGGGCACGGCCGCGGAGGGGTCGTTGTGGCGGGCGTGGAGGGAGATGATGGCGAGATACCAGCCGAGCTGCGTGAAGCTGATCCACTCCGCCCCGGCGCCGGCCACCCAGCCGAAGGACCCCGTATCTACCTCGTCGTCCACGTTCCATTCGTCGTACACCTGGAGCGTTTCCGTAGCCACGGGGGAGTCCGTGGTGGAGCGCAGGCGGATGTAGTCCGCGTCATCGTCCAGCTTGATCACCCCCATGTAGGAGCGGTTCGCGTCGAACGTCAGGTTGGCGGGGGAGGAGTTCCCCGTCATCTGAGCGTGGAGCTTCATCGTGTCCCCCACGAGCATCGTCACGATGCCGGCGGAGTTGCAGATGACCTTGTTCAGCTGGTTTTTGAGGGTCCTCGAGCCCCACGATTGGGACCGGAACTCGACCCCGAAGGCTGAAAGCGTGAGGGCTGAGCGCACCTCGGACCGGACGTTCCCGGATGCAATCGTGGCCACGTAGGAGCCGAATACGAGATAGTGCCCCGCCTCGTCGCACGTCCACTCATCCGTGGAGAAGGACCCGGTTTCCTCAATTACCGTCGTATCCCAGGGGATGTGCCCACCCACGGCCGAGAGAGTCCCCCCGGCCGTTATCTCCCGGTAAATTGCCTTGTCACCTGCTGCCATTGTTCACTCCGAAGGACCTGATAGGCCCCCCTCTTGGCATCCGTCTCCGGCCCCTGGAGACGGGAGGGGGGATCAAGGGAGCGCGCCCTGGTGGTTGACTGACACCTGCAGGGTATCGGTGGCCGTCTTCGTAAAGACCACGGCTCCGGGGAACGAGGCCTCGTCGGCGTGGTTCAGGATGGGCTCCGAGGCGCCGGGGCTCTGGTTGGTTATCCACAGGTCGGCGATCCCCACGGCGTTGAAGTCCCCGGCCGCGTAGTCGTACCGGTAGGTCATCACGTCAGCCCCCCTGCCGGTGTTCAGCGTGTCTCCGTCGTCGGTTACGGGGTAGTTTTCGGGGGTTTGGCTCGGTTCCTTCTGCGTGGAACCGATGATCCCGACCATGTTGCTGCGATTGTTGGCGACGTTGGGGGCCGCGCTGCCCCCGTTGGCGAGCTCTAGCGTGCGGAACTCGTTCGTGGGCGTAATCGTGTCGCTCACGGTGGGGACGATTGCTGAGTCAAACGATTGCTCGAAGAGCCCCCGGTGCATGCATTGCATGTACCAGAGGGCCCCCGCCGTGGTGACGAGGTTCTTCCACGAGAACCGGTCCATACCGTAGACCGACCCGTACGCCCCGCAGGTGCAACGCCGCGTATCGGCGCAGAACGGATCCCCTTCGACGAGATAGCACGTCACCTTGTGGTGCGTGTGGACGAAATGGACGTTGGGCTCTGAGAACCCGACTTGCTCGGTGGTATGCACGGCGCGGCTCCAGGAGAGGTGGGCCGCTCAGGGGGCGTGGAGGGATACGACCCCTGAGCAACCCGGAGGGTACTGAGATGGTCGCATCGTAGGCCTCCGGCCCCGCCGTTCAAGGAGTCCGCAGAATGCGCCCCAGGCTCATGTCTCGCATCTCCATCTCGCGCTTGACCCACGGGAATGGCATCTCGATCCCCTTTTGCACCCTATACGCCAGCTTTACGCGAGCCCTCGCCCCAAACCGGATCCGGTACACGGCCTCAATGGAATCCCTGTCCAGCATCTCCCACACGTCGTAATAGTCACGCATGCCCCCGGTTTTGTCCTCGCTCGAGAGGATGCGGCCGAGGTCGCTCATCGGCCCCAGACCCGTTCCAGGCGGACCGCAAGCCACCTGAGGGAGGTCACCGTACTCTCCAGGAGGAGTATGTCGTCGCCGCCCGCCTCTACGCCCGCCGCCCGCTTGATCAGCCGCGGCGCCTTTCCGCACATCTCATCCAGCAGCACGTCCTCGGTCTCGCTCAGCACGACAGGGCCTCCACGCGGCTCCTCAGGCAGTCGATCAGCGCCGACTTCGCCTTGGCGTCGTCCCATAGCTGATCTTCCCAGGCCACGAACTCCGCGGTGTCCATATGGGCGTGAGCCTGCTCCAGGGACGGCCGCATGACGGAAGCCCCTCCCATGCGCCCCATGCAGGTGTTCGCCAGCTCCGGGGCGTACACGACCTCCAGGGAGCCCCTGCAGCGGGCCTCGACGAGGGCGGGGGCGAAAACGCTGGAGAACATCGCGTCCATCTTGGCCTTGTAGAGCTTGCCGTAGGCCGTGAGCTTGTCGTCATTCATCCCCCGACCCTACCACGGGGGGAGGAAAGGCGCTCGGATCTGAAAACTGGCCGGGATCTGGCTCGGATCTGGCTCGGATCTGAAAACTGGCCGAAAACTGGACCTACTGCCCATTGTGGTCCGGCCCCCGCAGACCACCACAGATACGAAAAAGGCCCGCCACAAGGACGAGCCTTCGAAACCCCCGGGGGAGTTCGGTCTTGAGGCGCGCCGTGAAGCGCGCTAGGGTGCTGAAATGTCAATAGCAACACCGGGAACAAGTGTGGCTCTTGCGGGGAACTTCCGCAATGCCCTCTCCGGTGTTTTCTTGGCATCGAGAATGGCCAGCCACATCTCGCCAACAGGTGGTTTCCCAACCTCGCCGTAAGGCGGGCTGAACCCTCGCAGGGGGCTAGGCCCGGCGCGCGAGGTAAAAAAAGAACCCGGGAGGTCGGCCTCTCTGAACTCCGCATCTGCGGGGGGAGGGGGGGTGTTTGGGCGAGGGCCCTGCCGAGCCTCGGGGAGCCGAGCCCGGCGCCCCAGTCTCCAGCGAGCAGAGCGAGCTGTTCCGGGGCCCGATGTAGGGCCCCTCCGGGAAAGAGAGCTTGCTCTCCAAACCCCGATAGAGTCAGAGGCGAGCGCAGCGATGCCGCATCTTCTCCCCCGCGACGCCCCTTTCAGATACCCTCCCCGTTCCGGAGGTTCTTCAGGTAGGCTTGACTCAACGATGGACCCCTCACGCCTAACCACCGAACAGCTGAAGGCCATCCGCCTTCGCAGCCGAATGAGAAACCGCGACTACCTCAGCCGTAAAGACAAGGAGGCCATGATGTGGGTCAACGAGACTGGATCCATCGCGGATGTCGGCGAACTAGCCCGCGTCCTTGGCTGCACGAACATCGTGGCAAACACCATCCTGCAGCGACTTCAGGCCCTGGGGTTGCTGCAACAGGAAGAGACGGAAGAAAAGGAGCCGTGGCAGGAATGAGCGCCCTCTACTGCGTTTGGTGCGGATACCCCATCCGCTGGTATCACCGCAAGGCTCGCACATACCTGTACGTGTCATCCAAGCTCGAACGCACGCTGCATAAGCGTTGCGCTAAGCTGGCCGATGAGCGCAGAGCGCGGCGCCTGCCGGGGGATACGGAATGAATAGGTACTGCGGATGGTGGCCATCATGATCCCCAACGAATCCAGGCTGGAGCGCATCGAGGGGAAGCTGGACCAGATACTGAAGATCCTCCGCGGCAGGGAGAAGGCCGGCCAGGCGGCGCGTGACATACCGGACACCGCGACAACTGCGCTTACCGTGGGGCCCGCCGGCAACCTCAAGGAGGTGGACATAGTAGACGAGCCCCCGGGGCGGTGGGCCGCGGAGTGGCTGGAGAAGAACGATGACGAGCCGGACGATGGCGGTTTATAACGAAACGGAAGCATTTGCTGCTGAGTGGATGAGAGGCCTGATGTCGGGCGGACACATACCTAGCGGGCCAATTATCGAACGGCCCATCCAGGGCCTCGCCCCTAAATCCCTCTCTAGGTTTTGTCAAACGCACCTATTTGCTGGGATCGGCGGATGGCCGCACGCCTTACGATTAGCCGGGTGGCCAGACGACCGCCCCGTCTGGACGGGATCGCGGCTTGCGTCGGTGCTCCACATAAAAGACAACGACTGTACTTCGTGGCCGACCTGCGCAGCGAGGGATTGGAAGAGTGGCAAGAGCAACCTGCACGGCAAGAACTCACGGTCCCTCAACGAAGTAGCGATGCTGGCGGGGTGGGCCACGCCTACAGCAAGCATGAAGAAGCGATCAAAGGCTCACTTGAAGGGACGCGCTCCGCTACCCCACGAAACTCATCTTTCTGGGACGGTCACGAATGGGTCCTCTGTCACGACCCTAAAAGTTCCCGATGGCGGCCAATTGAACCCGGCGCATTCCCGTTGGCTCATGGGGTTCCCGGCCGCATGGGACGCCTGCGCGCCTACGGGAACGCGATCGTCGCACCGCTCGCGGCGGAGTTCATAACCTCCTACATGGACATCTACCCGAAGTAACTCCCCATCCACCCACCGGCGCCCGCCGCGGCTCCGGCCCACCACATCATCCGCTTCTCCACGGCGGAGAGCCTGAGGGCTAGATCGCAGAGGCGCTCCTCGATCTTCTCATTCCAGGCGTGCTGGTTGGCCCACCAAGCCTCGATGCGGCCGTCATGCTCAGCGACCCAGAGCTTGAGGCGTGTAACCTCCTGCTCCAGGCCGTCCAGCCCCTTCTCGAGGTCCTCAGGTGTCGGGGGCATGAGCGGAGCTTAGGGGGCCGTAGCCCCCGGTTCCACCCGTATGTTAGACCTTCCCGGCTTGGACGTAGAGCATGATATCGGAGGCGTTGACGAGGGCCAGGCCGGCCTCATCGAGCACCTTGATGCCCTCGGCGCACCTGTGAGGGAAAACCACCCAGTCTCCGACGGAGAAAGGGGGCTGAATCCAGGTCTGGGATCGGCCGTCCCAGGACCCCCGGCCCATCTTTTCGACCTGGGCCAGCTGCTCATCAACCAGGCTTGACCGGGTGACCCCCTCGGGGAGGGCCAGCTTCTTCGTCGTACCGGAGGGGTCGAGGAGGTCCTGGAGGGTGTCGGGGAGTCTGAGGATTACCCACTGGCCTGTCGGCTCGTAGGATTCCGCAGGGACCTGGGGCGTGAGGATCGGCGTTTTGGTTTCAGTATCCATACCCGGGATCCTACTTACCGGGGAGGATGTGCGGAAGGCCCCGGGCGGTGAACCTGCGTCGTCCGGCGCGGCGGGCTTCGCATAGACAGCGGTAGCAATCCTCGCAGACCTCGTATGTCGCTCCTCATTGAAGCCACGTCATCCACGCCACATCTTCACGCGAGAGGGACCCCATGGGCGTACGCAGCGGAACCCACCGGTGCGATCTATGCCACGCCCGCACGGCGTGGGCTTCCTTGCCGTGAACAGAGACCGCCGCCATCCCCCCTTCCGAATACAGGCCCAGGACCACGCGGGGGCGCTCAGCCGTGGGGCCGAAGACCCACCCCCTGTAGAGGCGTAGTTCGGCGAGATGAGCCCGCGGCATCCAAAAACAGGTTGTCAATGGCTGAGCTTCAGCTGGAGGATGCGGGCCTTGCAGTTATCGCACCCCTCGGTAACGGAGGTCTTCGGGCAGGAGCACTTGCCGTCTGAGAGCTCGTCTATGAACAAGACCATCTCCTCGAGGGTCCCCGCGGAGATGAGGCGCTCGCCGACCCGCACCTTGATTAATCGCTCAAAATCAACCACGCTTGGCCGCCTTCTTCTTCCGCTTCTTCGCGGCCTTCTTCTTCGGCTTCGCCGGCGCGGCGGGGGCCTCCGCCACCGCATATCCGGCGACCCATCCCTGCAGGGAATAGCTGCGTCGGGTCCAGTAGTCCTCAAGCTCGCCAGGGTAGGACAGCTCAACGTCGGCCTGCGGGCAGCGCGTGTCAAACCAGGCGCAGAACTCAGGCGTCTCTAGCCGGCCGATGTTCGCATCGTAGTGGTCATCGCGAGGGAAGGGGGGCAGCTCGTCGTCGGTCATCGCTTTCCCCAGTGCAGAGGCCGCTCGAAGGTTACTTCCTGGTCGTGCTTCAGGGGGTCCCTGCCGCCGACCTTGAGCCGCGGGATGATTACCTCCAGCTCCAGGCGTATCTTCTCGTCGATAAGCTCGCGGATGGCGTCGGTGAGGGATTCTCCATCCAGGCTCATGGAGTTCAGCATGCTACCCAGGTGCTGCTCCAGCTGGGAGATGTGAAGCTGCCGCCTGGCGTTATCCGATAAGGCGCTCAAACCATCCACCTCCGCTGGTTGATGGTCCCCATGACGTGCTGCCGCATCAGGAGCTCGTTCGCGGTCCAACGGCGGGGGCGTTGGGTCTTCACGTTGAGGGGGGCGATGTAGCCGGCTTCGCGTGGGCGCAGGAGCTTGGACTTAGGCTTCTTCTTTTCCTTCATGGGAGCACCCTACCAGCCAGGGAGGGTTTAGTGGGGACGAAAAAAGGCCCGACCTCCCCCAGTTCGGGAAGGGGGGCCGGGCCAAGCTACGGGGGAAAACTACTTACTTACCGGGAACCAGTGTGGCGATTCCCTGGGGGCCTCGGCGGGTGCCATACTCCGCCTTCATCGAGGCCAGGGGGTCTTCAGTGTCAAACACGAGTGAGGAGATGAAGGACGCGCCGCGGAGGCTGATGTCGAGGAGCGTGGGTATGTCGTTGCCCTTCTGGTCCTGCTGATAGGTGGCAGCCCACAAGCCCAGTTCAGGGAAGCCGGCGCCGAGCTTGATGGTGAAGCGGCCATAAACCGGGCCGAACTTCACCGCGTCGAAAACGTACAGCGTGTTGTGGAGGAGCGGGGAGCCGCTGTACGGGTCGGAGTCCACGTAGAAGTAGTTCGACGGGCCCGGAAGCCCTACGCGGTCCATGTGGTTGGCAATGCACGCCGGGTCGATCTTATAGTGAGCGCCCATCTCATCGAGGAACTTGCCCGTGGCGAGGAATCCCATCTGAGGCGTGGAGACCTCGTGAGCTACCGCCATGGATTCCCACATTGCGCTGGAGGCAGGGGGGAGGTCCACACCTTGCGCGGCGAGGGAGGATGAGAGGATGACGGCCGAGGCGAGGATAGAGCGAAGCATTTAGTTTTCCCTTGGGTTGAGTGCGGCGCGATTCGCTGCACACGAGAAACCTATCCCGCTCACTTACCCCGGGTCGGCTTCTTTTTGAAAACCTTCCGGCCGGCGCCGCGGATCTCGCGGTGATAGAACGCCCCGATGATTCCGACGATCAGCGTTCCGAGGGGGGCCAGGAATGCGGCGCGCCCCCACCATGGAGCCTCTCCCGCTGAGCTCGCGCCTTCGCGTAGTATCGCTCCCCCTCCGTCATCGTCCGGGCCTTCACCTTTCCGCACCGGTGACACCTCTTGACCATCATTCCCCACATCTCCACCTCCGAGGGCCAGCGGTGGGACCAAACCAGGCATAAAATCTTCATGGTCGTGGGTGTACCGCGTCCTGACGATTACCGGTAGGGGCTTTACTACGTACCCGGCTCGGATTTCCGCGGAGCCATACTCGTGGTCCAGGGATGAGCCAAGGGCTCCGCGGCCGTAGGAGGCCGCCACCTCGACGTAGTGGGGCAGGGCGCAGGAGGCGAATAAGGCGATGAAGGCGGGAAGCAGCTTCATGCCCGCACCGTAGAAAAAAGCCCCCCAGCCGTCCATGCAAACGACCGGGGGGCTCTCATGAATGAAGACCTTGCGGCCTGAGTCTAGTGGTAGCGGACCTTGGGGTCGTCAACGGGGGCGAGAAACTCGATCTTCTCATTCCGGACCAGCTCAGGAAGTCCCTCTAGCGTGGTTATGGGGCCCATGTTGAACCGCGCCAGGTTTCCGGCGAGCTGGTAGGGCCCGTCAAACGAGAAGTGGGCCTTCGGGCTGTTGATGGCGTGACTCCCGATCTGGGTGTGGGCCGCCCCCCTCACCGCAACCACGTCCCGATCTCCCGCAGGGAGGGATATGTTGAGGTTATTCAGCACCACGGCCCCCGTGTAGGCCACGTAATCCTCGACGACCCCCTCGATGACGCCGGCGGCGTCGTACAGGTACGCCCCGTGCTTGGGCCCGGCGTCAACCCAGATGACGATAGCCCCGTGGACATGCTTACCGTCGTGGTTCTCGACCACATACACGCCGTCCGCGATGATGTCCCCATCGAACCCTCCCGCGACAGTGAAGGCCGCTCCGCCCTCGCCCTCCGTTGAGTAGGTTGCCGAGAGGTCTTTGACCCACAGGGTCCCGCCTCCGGGGGGGCCTGGGTTGTCCTTCGAGCGGCAAACCACCTGGATGGCCGTACGCCACGAGTCCTGGTGGGTCACGTTCCAGAACCGCGTGAACCCATACGGCGAGTCCACGTAGATCACGTGTTCCTGCACCGGATCGCAGATCAGCCCGTCGATGTCGTAGTTCATCCGCGCGCTGCACCGCATCCCCCACTTGAACCCATAGCCGCCGTATTCACCGGCAGCCTTGGACGCCGGGAACGGCTTCAGCCGAACGCCCCGCATGACCAGCGTTCCGAGGGTATCCCCCTTGGGGGCCCCGATGCAGGATCGATAGCGAGCCTGGACCGCGAGGTTCTGCAGCCACAGGAGCTCCACGCCGTGCTCATCGCCGTTGTTCATGCGTTGACGGAGCGTGATCTCCCCCAGCGTGGCCGCGGGGATGACGCCCCGGAAGGCTACGCGTAGAGGCTTGCCCTCCCAGTAGCCGCCATCCGCCGCCCACGGCGTTCCAGCGCCGCCGAGGCTGTTGGTGCCGGCGGAACAATCGCCGCGCACGTCGATGATCCCAGGGCGCCCATCGAGGAGCTTGACGGCCTTCGCTGCATAGTTGGCGTGGCAGGGGACGGCGGGCGCCCCGGTTCCGTCGGGGTTCCGGATGCAGAGCAGGCCGGGCTCCATCCAGCCCATCAAGGGGCCCACCTCGTCAATAGACCGCTCAGGCGGTTCCGCGGGGATGAGTAGGCCGGGCTCGGGATCGGGCTCGGGATCGGGCTCGGGATCGGGTTCATCCTCGTCTTCGTGGCTGGGTCGGTCGGGCTCCGGAGTCTCCCCATCATCTAACACGTCCAGGTTGCGCGTGGCGTTGATGATCTCTCCGCCAATCAGGACGGACTCCTCGAGCCAATCGCACACGGCATCGGAGGCTCGCTTGCGGTGGGCCTTGGGGATCTTCCCGTCGCGCAGCATGATGGCCATGTTCAGCGCGTCGGGCACGAGCTGCGCGATGCGGGTCTCGTGTTCGGACAGCGCCCGCTTCGGGCTCACGCCCTCGGGCTTCAGTAGGTAGGTCATAGTTCTAAGTACCTCTCTCGGCTTCTGCGGGTTATGCAGGTAATGCAGGCTCTTCCTGTTCCTTGGTAACGAGTGTTCTCGACGCTGTACGGGTGCCCCCGTGGGCATTCGGTCTTTGCTCTGTTGAGCGCGGCGGTAGCTAGGCCGCACTCTCCCCGAAGCACGTTCTCGTGGTGGGTGACGGCTTCGAGGTGTTCGGGGTTGACGCAGTTTCTGGTTCGGCAGAGATGATCCAGCTCCAGGCCTTTGGGCACGGGCCCGTTGACCACCTCCCATAGCCATCGATGGGCGCGGCGGTTCTTCCCCCCTGCGGTGAATTGCCCATAGCCACCGTTGGTTGATGCTGTCCATAGCCAGCACCCACCCACCGCCCTGGACCCCTTCACCTCCTCAACCTTCACGACCTTCCGCAGGAACCGCTCAATCGTTATCTTCTTAGCCATGGTTGACTATTCCGGGAAAACTATCAGGTGGTGCCGGCAGCTCGGTTGGCCGGTCGCTTCGGTTTATAAGCCCGCAACGATGTATGCGCCCACGAAGGATCTCTGGAACGGGATCGACGTGTTGGCGATAGATAGCCAGGAGGGATCCCTGGCTATTCAGGCGGTGGGCAAGGGAGGCGAGACCTCCGGCCACATCACGAAGCTCCGGAAGGTCGTTTCCTCTTGGCCGGAGACTTTGGCTGAGCACCGCTCGAAGAAGCACGGGGAGAAAGAGTGGGGGCAGGTGCCGCCAATCCATCCGCTAGTGCTTTGGATGAAGGCTGGGAACCGCTTCCAGATATGGGCTTGGGAGAAGGTCCCGACGAAGCCGGGCGGGAAACTCCACGTTTGGCGCCCCCGCGGTTTCGCTTTGACCCCCGCTTCTTTGACGAGCGAGAAGCGGCCGGTTTTTTCTTCGCTGGAGATTGAGCTCCCTCGGCCCCCTGGGCTGCAAGCTCCATGAGCCAGCCGAGCCAGGGGGTCGAGCGAGTGGTGGCCAGCTGGACCCAATTGTAGACGGGGCCCGAGCCCATCCCTTGCTGTAGGACCAGCTCCCCCCGGCGCCTTGCTAGGCGTACGTTGGGGCGGACGGGGTGTATGGCAATGGATTGCGTTTCGAGCTCGGGCATCGGTCATTCCCTTAGAAGGGGGTCTCGTCGATCTGCGGCGGCAACGGAGCCCCCGGAGGTACATAGCTAGGCATGCTTACCGTCTGCGGCGGTGGGGCATACGGCTGCTGCGGAGGCTGCTGTTGGGGCGGCGGAGCATACTGCGGTGGGGCCTGCGGCGGCGGCGGCTGCTGAGGAGCATACTGCGGCTGCGGAGCGTACTGCGGCTGTTGCGGCGGCGGCGGAGGCTGCTGCGGCTCCTGCTGCATCGGAGACGGGCCCTTGAATTTCAGGTCAAGGAACCAGCGCGGGGGCTTCGGCGGCTGCCCAGGCTGGGGCACCTGCGGCCGGCCCTGCTTCGCGCTCAGGTCGCACCAAAAGCTCATATGCGTTCCCGGCTGGTAGAGGCGCATCTGCTCGGCCTGCTGGCCAAACGCCGCTATCTCGTACATGAGCTCCTCGTCGAAGAAGCCCACGCCGCCCGGTCCGGTCCTGCGGTCGGTAACCATGATCATGGCGCGGACGCCCATCATGGTGCCGTTCTTGTAGGGGAAGTTCTCCTGCGAGACCAGCGTCCCCAGGATGTGGCAGTCGGGCTTCAATGGCTCGCCTCCGGGTCTTCGGTGTACTGCGGATTGCGGTCCATCGTCGGCAGCGCCGGCTGCGTGCCGGCCAGGTGGACCTCCGAGTGGGGCACCGGGTTGTTCAGCATCGACTGGCGCTCGTCGTACGCGTTGATAAACATCGGCTTCTCGTCGGGGGTCAAGCCGAAGGTCTTCGCGTCGTTCGCTGCTGCGCGCAGCTCGGCGGTGTTCTGCGCTGCCGTTATGCGGTCCATGAGGATCGCGAGCGTGGTCGCTCGGTCTACGTCAGGGATGCCAGCCGGAGGGTCCGGAATGAACACGACATCGGGGGTCGGCGCCACCTGAGGCCTAGTGAGGCTGTCGGCGTAGGCTGCCGCCGCGGCCTGATATATGCGCCACGCTTTCGCGGAGTGCTTCATCACGACCTCCATGCGATCACTGAGCTCGGTGGTCTCATCCTGATCCATCCAGCCGCGCTCCCACGCGCGCCCAACGCACATGGAGACGAATATCTGTTCCGATTTTACCGGGTTCGGAGCCCGTTCTTGGTCAACATACATGACGGCACTTATACTACGAAAGCGGCCTCCGCGGGGAGGATTTCCCACGAAGGCCACTTTCCGCAAGAGGGCTGTCGTCAGGCCTTCTTGCGCGCACCCATCGCCGCCAGGATCCATCCGGTGATGGCCATGCCGGCAGCTTCTCCGAGCCCAGGAGGTAGGCCGAGGGGGGCGGATATCAGCCGGCCGACGGTCGCTCCGCCAGCCTCGACGGTCTCCTGATTGTCACGAACCCAGTTGCTGAACCCCTCGCATCCGGTGCAGGGGGTAGCGAGGGCCATGACGAGAACAAGCCGCTTCAAGCATCACCCCCTTTCTTGGTCCTGGCTCGGGCCATGCAGTACATCCCCGCGGCCAGGCACATTGCCAGGCTGTGCCCCCAGTGAAGCCCGCCGGCCGCCATGACGAAGGACCCACCCATCGCTGCAGCGGTGAACATGGCCTCGGTAGTTTTGAATCCAGCTTTCATCAGTGTTTCCTTTGGGTTTGCGGGGTCTAGTCTTCCGGTAGATACACGGTCTCGGCCTCGTCCGCAATGCCGCGGAGAACCTCTATCCTCCGCTGGAACTCGTCCGCGCGCTCACGGTCGGCCCGCTTCAGGGATGTCCGCATGAACGACGAGGAGGGGACATACGGCTCGTAGCGCCCCTCCATGATCGACCTGGCGCGTTTCTTTGAGAGGGAGGTCCTGAGGGCCTCCTCGACTTCTTCGGGGGTAGCGCCAAGGGACATGGCCCCCTGGGAGGCCTTGTAGATTTTCTTCCACGCCTCCCTGCGCTGCCCCTCGGTGCGCTCGTAGACATCCCGGATCTCATCGTCCGACATCTCGAGAGTCCCCGTCTTCAGGGTCTGGGAGAGCGTCTGTGATGAGTCGTTCCAATCCCTCTGGAAGTCCCCCGAGAGGAACGAGAGGCTGGAGCTGATCTCGAACTTCTGACGGCGCATGCCTGTGAAGACCGCCCACATCTCGGTTTCGAAGTCGTACTTCCTGCCGTAGGTTGCCACCTCGTCGTTCAGCCCCTTGGCTATGCGGCGGGCGCTGGAGATGGTCCCGGGTTCAGCGGCTCGCATCAGGTGCTCGCCGATCTCCAGGGCCTTGTCATCCCACGATGCAGCCTCGTCAAACACGCGGCCCCCGGTGGGCTTCTTATTGCGAAGCACGTCCGTGATGGCGCCGAACATGATGTCCTCGCCGATCCACGGCTCCGATGCTTCGCCGAGAGCCCCGAGAGCCGCGTCGTCGATCTCCCCATCGCTGAGCCCGCGGAGTAGGGCCATGATGGGCTTCTTGATGTAGGAGAACGGGTCCACGTACGAGATGTCGATGTACTCAGCCACGCCGTCTTCGTCGCGGCCCATCCACATCAGGCATGAGTTCTCCGACCACGGCGGAACAAACATGCGCGCATCTTCATCGTCGTCTCGGGTGAGACCGGACAGGACTCTAGCCGCGGCGCAGAGCACCTGGGGGATAGTCGCCGCGGCGAGCGCCCCCATCATCCGCTGAGCCCCCTGCTTGCGAAGCTCAGCGTTCCCGCTCTTGAGGTCCGACTTCGCCAGCCTTACCGTGTTTCCCGAGATGCGGACAATCTCCGTCGGGAAAGCAACGAAGGCTCCGACGAAGGGTACGCGGCGGATGAACTGCACGGCTCGGGGCAGCCTGCTGTAGTCGGTGTACGTCAGCAGAACGCGCTCGGCGGCGCGCTCCTCGATCTGAGCTTGAGACTCCTTGGGGTACGCTTTGCGCATGCGCGCCTTCTCGTGGCGGAACCCGTTGAGCTTCCAGGCGTCATCCCCCAGCTGGTAGAACTGCGAGGCCTTGTCGATCCCCTGACGGAGAACGCGCTCCATCTTGTTCGCGTACAGGTACGCCGGGTCCTGGTTGCGGTCACCCCAGACCTCCTCCGTCAGCTTGCGCACCTCGCCGGAGGCCGCGCCGCTGGACACCACGCCAAGCTCCGACGCGCGCGTGAACTCGGCTTCCCATTGCTGGCGGGTCTGATTGCCGGAGAGAACGCCGAAGACCTTATCGGCGGTGGACCCCTCGGCGGTCGTACGCCGTGCGGCCTTGGCTGACTCCTGGGCTATGGAAACGGGATTGATGTGTCCACTGGCCAGCGCGAACCCGGCGTTGCCGATGTAGTTCCTGACGTGCGTCATGACCGACAGCACGGTCTTATTGAGTTTCACGAAGCCGTTGGCCTTGATCACCCCATTGACGATCGCCGGCAGGGAGGTGCTGGAGAAGGCGTCAAGCATCGCCTCCTTGATCTCCGGTGTCGTATAGAGGGTTCCCTTCTTCCCAACGAGGGGGATCAGCGCGGGGTTGTCGGCCGCACCCACCGGGGTGTCGTAGGAGATGCCGTCAACCACGATGGGCTTCTCGTGGAAGAAGCCGCCTTGCAGGCCAGCCTCTCGAGCCTCCGTTAGGAACCGGTGGTTGGTGACGAGCTGCGCCATGTTGGCGACGGAGGTCGCGTAGTTCGTACGCACCTCGCGGTTCTCCCCCAGGAGCTCCAGCCACTGAGGGGCCAGCTCCCGACGGCGCTTCAGGGTGCCGAGCTGCTTCGACCCGGCGATCTTCTGCGAGAGGGCAGCGAGGGGGTTCTCTCCGGGCTGGCGCTTCCTGATGATCGAGTTTATGAACCCATCGAGCTCGGCCTCGGTCATGGTCAACGCGACAGGCGCGGACTCTTTTTTGATCCGCACCGCGGCCTTGACCTGCCCGCGGAACCTCGTCTCGCTGATGCGCTTCAGCGTGTTCCGTTGTTCCGTGGCTATCCGCTTATCCAGCCGCGAGCCGGCCGCCTGCAGAGCCTTTGTCGCGCTCGTCGCCGCGGCGTCCATCTGCTTCAGGAGGGCGGTACTGATGGCCAGCCTGGGCTCGCGGAGGTCTCGCAGGAGATTGTTCAGCGTTCCCTGGCGGGCGTTGTCGGCCGTGCGGAGCTTGTCCATCGCGGCCTTCTGCTGCCGCTTGGCGTCGGCGACGATGGAAGCGGCCTGCTGGCCCCCGGCGATGATGTCAGGGTTCGCGAGGTTCTTCTCGAAAGCGATGCGGTTCCGCTTCACTCCGGCCTCGAACTCGCGGATAGCTACGTTGAGCTCGGTCTTTAGGGCCGCGCGCTGGTCGGGAGATGCTACGCGGATGCGCTCGGCAAGGCGCTTGAGGGAGGAAAACTCCGCTTTCTCGCGCTTGACGATCTGCTTTAGCTCCCCCTTGGAGAACTGCTCAAGGCGCTTCCGGCGCTGCTCGCTGGCCTTCAGCTGACGCCCCACGGAACGCTCGGCAGCATCGGAGAACTTCTTTTGGATCTCCTCGGCTCGGCGGTTCGAGATGTACTCCGAGCGCAGGAAGGCTTTGAAGTTGTTGCGGATCCTCGGGTCGAGGTTGTCGAGGTGCTTCGGGTCGGAGTGGACTCGGAAGGACCGGGTTACGTAGAAGCCCTGGTTCTCCGAGAAGCGCAGAGCCATGGGCCCTTCGACCACGCCATCCCTCACCGCCGTTCGGCTCAGGAGGTCGATGTGGTCCCGCATCTTCTGCAGAAGCCCGCGGATGTTCTTGTTCTTGATCGAGCCGCGCTTGAGGGGATCCTTCAGGGCGTCGTCGATAAGTGAGGCCACGTCGGCGTCCTTGGCGTTCGAGCCGAACTCCTTTTTCATCTCCCGCTCGAACGTCTGGTTCGTGATCTGAACCTGCTCCATCTGCCCCGTGTACCAGTTCTCGGAGCGGCGCTTGATCTTGTCGAGCGACTCCGGGCGGTCACCCCTGGGGCGGAGATTCTTGCGGTAGAAGCGCCTCACGGCCTCGATACCGGGGAGCTTGATGAGGGGCATGATGCCGGCTCCCAGCACCTGGATCTCATCCTCGGGGTCCCCCTTCTTTCCAGCCTCGGCAGCTTTGGCGAGGAAGTCCTCGTCGATGTCGGCCTGCGAGAGGTTCTCCACCTTAGCCTCGCTGGTCGTGTCGGCGGTGATGGTCGGCAGGACGGGCGGCGTGGTGTCTATGCGCTGAGCCCTACCGGGGGGGACCGTAGCGGCGGGAAGGGCCGGCTCGGGTTCGGCGGCAGGCTCAGGCGCCGCAACGGGCTCGACCGTAGCCGCCGCGGTGACCTCCCCCTCGAGGGCCTTGATCACCTCCTCGCGGCTGCCGTGCTCGTCGAGGAGTCCACGGATGACCTGGCCACGGGGGCCCTCATCCGTGTTGCTCTCCAGCTCCTTGGCGGTTGACCCCTGGAAGAGAGCCAGCGCCTTCCTGGCCTGCTTGACGCGCTTCGCCTCCTTGGGGGCCTTCTTCTTTCTCGGGGGCACGACGAATCCGCCCTTGCGCGCGGTGTCCCTGGTTCGGCGCGCGGTTTCGCGGGCTTTCTTGCGCTCGTCGCTTTCGGCGGCCTCGTCAAGAGAGGTGGAGGTGGAGACGGGTTCACCCCCCGGCGCGCCCGTCTCCTGACCAGCCGCCTCCTCTGCAGGGGCCGCGGCGGTCAAAACAGCGGGGTCTCCATCACTTTCGCCCGCTGCTTCTTCTACCCTACCCTCCTCGGAGGGTTTCTGGGGAAGAAGCCCGCGAATTGACGCCAGCGGGTCGGGGCGAGGTGGAGAGAGCTCCGTCCCGTCGGAGATGTCCGGCTCCACCTCGGGGAAGGGGTTGGAAGACGTGTCGAACATGAAGGCCGGCGCGTCCCCCGTGTTCAGCACCCGCGCCTTCAGAGCCTCGGGGCCCTCTTCGATCTCCCTCGGAGCCGCTCGCTTCCCACTATCGGGAAGGCTTTCGGGGTCCGTTGTGTCTACGTCGGTGAACTTGCCCTTCTTCGCTAGGCGGATGAACCCGAGCTTTCGGAGCCCCTCGAGAGAGGCAAACATCTGCTTTTGGAAGGTCTTCGGATCCTCGATGGCCCCGGGGGCTACAGGGGGCTTATTAGTGAGCGACGGCTTCCCGTTCTCGTCCACGACGACGCTCGGAGGCGCCTCGGTCGGGCTCGCCTCATTGATCGCCTCGGCCATCGCGCGGCCCTCCTCGGGGGTCACGAGCCCCTGAGCCGTGGCGCGCTGCACGATCTCCATCGGCGGGATGAACTGCACCTCGCCCTCGCTCTGCTCGATGGTGATCCCCCCATCGATGTACTGGATAGCGGGCACCTCCGGCTCTCCAGGAGCCGCGTCCTTGCCACGACGGACATCTCCGCCGGATGTCTGAAGTCTCGGGAGAGAGCCAATGGGGGCGCTGTCGATGGAGCTGGGGTCCTTCACCTCCTGGAACCCCGGGGGGAGGTCGCCGGGAACAGAGGTGCCGACGGAACCGAAGTCGGTGTCTGTGGATCGGCCTGCGGTGCTCCCCAGGGAGGTGTTGATGCCTGAGCCGGCGATCCCTGTAAGGACGGCCACGGCTCCGCCGGCGGTCCCTGCGCGGAGAACGCCCTCGGATAGGTCGCGGTCCTCCTCGCCGATGAACTTGGCGATAGCGTTCGAGCCGAACGTCTGGAACATCTCCTGAGCCGCCTCCTCGCCGCCGTCGATCAGCCGGTCCACCATGATGCGCTTCAGTTGGCCTCCGGAGCGGGCGTTGATCCTCGTCAGCATTCTCGAGACAGGGAGCCACTCGGTAGCGCCCAGCCCCAGACCGCCCAGTAGGGCCCCCCACATCTTCAGCTCGTCGTCAGGGTCCCGGGTCTCTTGCTCGGCGTACTCCTGAGCGCCCATGGCGGCGCCGCTCATGAGCATCCCCAGGGCGGGGGCTCCGCCGAAGGCCAGCAGAGGGATAAGCGACCCCCCAGCCGAGGCGAAGTCCTGGGAGAGGAAGCCGGCAAGGCCGCCGCGGGCTTTGGACTCGGGCTGATCGATGAGCTCGACGGCAGCCTTGCTCATGACCTGGCCGGCCGTGCGCAGAGCCTCGCCGCGGGCCTGGAGGTCCTCGCCGAGGGGGTCGAGGAAGCTCAGGGCGTCAGCCTGTTCGGAGAAGGCTCGAAGGCCGTCGCCCACTTTGTCCTCAACGATGCCGAGGAACTCGATGGCCCCAGCAGGGAACGAGCCGGCAGCTCCAATTGCGTTGGAGAGGCCGCGGACTACAGCCTCCTCGTTCGTATCCGGGCGCTCCTGCACGGCGCCCAGAAGTTCGTCGAAAATGTCGGGCGTCGTTTCCTGGAGCATCTAGTTTTCCTTTGAGCCGCCGAACTTGATCGCGCGGATGAGCTTGCGGCGGATCTCTGGGGGAATCGATTGAGGGTCTACGCCGGCGTCAGCAAATAGAGCCTGCAGGTTTTCCCGCGTGGGCTTCATCGTGACCGGCACCGGGACGCCGAAGACCCCGGGTTTGGTGTGTTTGCGCTTACCGGAGAGGAGCTCCTCGATCTCTCGCGTGAGCTTCTTACGCTTGACCACGGCAATGTCGGCGAACGAGCGGGAGTCTAGTACCCCCCGCGCTTCGCGGTCCGCCCGGTCCCTGACTTGATCCGTGAAGGAGATGCCTTCTTCGCCTTCGCCCGGTTGGACGAAATCTTTTTTGCGCTCGGCTTCTTCTTCGCCGGTGATCGTGTCGAACTGCGTGCCACGGAATGCCTCCTTTTTCGCGTCCTCGTCATCGAGAACCATTTTCCGGATCTTCCTCATGAACGCCTCGGGGTCCCTGTTCCTCTGCACGGACAGGCTTTCGACGGAGGCGAGCTCGTTCTCGATAGCGGAGCGCACGTCCTTGTCGTCAACCAGGGCAAGCACCGCCTTGGCCTTCTCAATGCCCTTACCCCACTGGCCGAGGAGCACGGTCTCCTCAGTCCTGATCTTCCTGCGCTTCTGCAGGTGCTCGTCAACGCCGCCCGCAATGACGCCCTTCGCTTGAGCCTCCTCGAGCATTGCGGCCATCTCCTCGACGACCTCGGGGTCCTTCTCAAACAGGCCATCGTCCACGGCATCCCGTAGCCGGTTGGAAACGTCCATGTTTCCGTCCTCGATGGCCAGGGACTTCTGCTCGGCGGCGAACCGCTTGAACTCGCGCTCACGGGTAGCCCCTGACAGGGTTCCGGCGAATTCCTCGAAGTTCGCCATGTCCTGGCGCAGCTTATCCCGGCGCTGGTTTGCCCGATCCTCGTCCTCCGGAAGCGGACCTTCCACGCCAGCCCCCAGGCTCTCGTTCTCGGGAATCCTGGAACCGATGCGGTCGATGGTCTGGGTGGACAGCTGGAGCTCGGCCTGCTGCGCCTTTTTCTTGCGGTCGAAGTCTCGGCGCTTCTGGGCAATCTCGAAGTCGAGAGCCTTGTCTCGGCGGTCCTGGTCTCGCTCCGCGCGCTCGTCGGCGAGCATCTGCGAGCGCAGCTTGATAGCCGTGGACGCGCTCTGAGAAGCCCCGGCAAGCCCTTGAACCAGGGGGTCGTTTACCTGAACTCGGAATGTACGTGCCATGGGCTAGGTAACCCCAAAGGATGCAGCGAGCCCGCCCACGTCAACTAGCGGGGCGTCCACCTGCGTGTTCAGTAGGTCGAAGCGAGTGTCCGCGATGCCGGCGCGGCGTGCCTGGCGCTGTCCGAGGAAGCTCGCCAAGGCTTGCTGCCCCTGGAACTTCGCCCCGGCGCGCTGCACCGCAAGATTCGAGAAGATGCCGGCAAGCCCGTTGTCGATCTCCGCGAGCCTGCGGTCCGTAGCTCCAGAGATGCCCTGATCGAGGTTCGCCTGCACCGACGAGTTCAGCAAGCCCGAGCTCGCCAGCTGCTGGCTTGCGCGAGACTGAGCCTCGACCTGACGGTCCAGCGTGCGCCGCTTGGCGGAGCGCCCGATGTTGGCCGTGGCGATCCCCGCGTTAGCGAAGCCCTTGTCCTGGGCGTCGATGCCCGCCTGCAGGGCCTGGCGCTGCTGGGACGCGAACAGGCTTTCCTGGCCCAGCTGCTGCTGAACGAGGCGCTCACCATCGCGCTGGAGCTTCTTCTTCTCGTCCCTTGCGCGGATCGACTGGAAGGCGTTGACGCCTGCCCCGATGAGTGCTGCGTAGACCATGGTGCTATCCCTTCAGTGCCCGTAAGAGGGCGCAAACGGTTGCCTGGAGACTCGCCACGTCGGCGGTGGGTTCGGCGATATCGTCCGCCGCCATGATACGGAGCCTCCCGTTCTTTAGCTCCAGGGTCTTCCCATCCACATCCCTGTCGGTCGTTCGGCGCTGCAGGACGGTGCGCCCCCGGGGGTCACCTCCCGAGGCAACAAGCGACGGAGAGATACCCTGAGCGGTGTTCCTGGATCTGTTTCTACGGAGTCCCATTACCTTCTAGCCCTCTGTTTTCTAGGCCTGCGAAGCACGAGGTGTCCGTTCTCATAGGACCAGGACTCGCCGAGCTTGGCGTTCTTCAGGCGAACGAGCACGTTGTTTCCGCGGACCCTTCGGCGGAACGTCTGGTTCTCGCCGGGGCCCACCTCGAACTCCTGAACCTGTTCCCCGACAGCATCCGCCACCGCGGAGGCGTGATACCTGACCTGGGCTGCGTTTGAGTTCGCGCCCATGAACAGCTTCAGCCCGCGCACGGCGATCGTCTGCCCCGCCGATTGAGTGATCACCGGGGGGAAGAGCACGTCCGAGTCTATGGCTGTAATGTCATCCGAACCTGCGTCCGCATCCCACACGCGCAGACCTCCGTCTTCGCAACCAAGCACGAGCCGTCTCTCGTCAGCGACTATTCCGGCAAGGACGCAAGCGGCTGTTGGTTGCACCGCGGGCAATCCAAAAGTATCTGTCCAGATGGGAGGCCGCTGTACGAGGTCATGGGTTCTGTACTCCCAGAACCAGGCCTTGCGGGCGCTTCCGCCGGATCCGAAGGGGAACTGGAAGATGTGGATTCCATCATCGCGGGGGTTCCAGAAGAGGCGTATGTGAGAGGTGGAGAAGTCGATGTCCTGGAACTCGGTGTCTTCCAGGGTGCGGTCCGTCAGCGGGATAATGCCGCCGCTCTCACCCACGCCATACAGCCCCGGCGGGTTTACCCCGAAGAAGTAGATGCGGTTCTGCCGGTCCTTGCACCACGCCTGACCCCACGCCATCCCGATCTCCGTCGAGAGGTTGTGGAACGAGCCGCCCGCCCTCGGGTCACCCGTCAGCCGCGTTATCGTCCGGGTTCCACCCACGATGAGCAGGTCGTCCCGCGCATCGATAAGCCCCGTGATCACGTCAGGCGGAGCCTCGTCAACCTCGTTGAGGCTCAGCAGGAAAGCCGACCCGAGCTCCTCTCGAGAGGGGAACGCGTCCCAATTGCGTACGTCCCCAATCGCGCTGCCGACCAGCTTCGCCCCCACGTCAGGGAACCCGGCGAGTAGCAGCCGCGAGTGCCAGAAGACGCCGAACTTGGCGTTGAGCGGAACATCACCGGCGGACGTGCTTTCCAGCACGGAGACCGCGGCATCGGGTCCGTTGTAGACCTGATACGTAGATCCGTCGATGAACAGCACCTCGTTCAGCAACGGCACGCAGACCACCGTCCCCGCCGCGTTGAACACGCCGGCCGCTATGAGCGACGTGGACCCGCCAGGGGTAAACGAGCGCAGGTCCGTGCCCTGCACATACAGGCTCTGCAGCCTGCTCTGCACCTGAGCCGTAATCGTCACATCGACGAGCTCCCGCCGCGTGATCTCCTCCTCGGTGGGGGACGCGGAGTTCTGGGAGAAGCCGAAGTAGGCGAACCGCGCGCAGTCGATCACGTCGCCCCCATACTCCGGGATGCGCGGATCGTGATGCACTACACGCGGCGTACGGTTCTCCAACGAAGGCACAGCGATCAGGTCGGATCCACTGTCATCGATGATTCCGAAGTACCCCTGCGTCTCGCTTGTGGGCCATACAATGTAGGCGGTACCGAACTTATCGATGTCGATGCGCGGATACTTTGAGAAGAACGTCAGCGTGCCCGTAATGGAGGATCGACTCCACCCGCCAGTAGCCGTGAACGAATCACCCTCGTCCACAAACTTGCGCGCGAATACCAGCTCCGTCCCAGGCGGCTCGATAATCTCGTCCGGCTGTGGACCTACGGTGATGATCGCTCCATCCTTGACGCGAACCGCGTACCCGATGCCGCCATCATTGACGCTTGTTTCTTGGTTGATCACGTAGACCAGCTCGCCGGCGGCGTTGTACTTCGCCACCTGAGGCAGGTTGAGCGCCGCCGCAGCAAGTGGACTGTTGCTACCTGACGTGGGTGGGCCCATAACGATGTCGTTGAGCCCACCGAAAGCTGTACCTCCCTTTAGGCCATAGGGATGGTCGGCCGCATCTCCCGTGTCCGCCTCTTTATCAAGGAGGTGCCCCGCGCCCTCAGCGTGCATCATGTACCCCTCAATCTGCGTCATCTCGTTAGCAGACTGCGGGCCGGTAACTTCGTCGTGAAGCTCCCCCGTGCCCATCTTATGGTGGCTGAGGATCAGATTGGACCCGTCATCGAGAAGCTCAGACATGCCGCGCTCGCGGCGATCCAACACGAGGATCTCCAACAGTTCGCCCACGTAGTTGTTCCCCACCGCAGCCGTGCGAGGGCTGAACCCGATCGTGGTTCCCTCGGTAGCCGCCGGGCCGCCATAGGTAAGGAAGCTCTCCCCTGTGACTCTATCCTGAGGCTTGCCGTTCACCCGAAATAGTGACTTGGTGATGTCGTTCGCAAGCGTGGCCGCATTCACGCCGCCATCCCAGAGAACAGTTACCAAGCACAGATCCGTGCCCTCAGAGAGAGCTTGGGCGTTCGATCCGATCATGTATCGGATACCACCCGCGCCGTCATCCGTCGCGTCCGTGCGAGCGTAGTAGGAGACATATCCCGCCAAGAAGCCCGACGTAGCATCCTGAGTCGCGTTATCGTCCCTGTTCACAAAGAGCGAATGCCCTAGCGTCCCCGGACCGCCCGAACTGGGCTGGTGCATAATTGCGCCCACGTCGCTCGTCGGCGTGTCCGCGTCTTTCGGGTCTCCCGAGATACGGAAGAGCATGAACATGCAGTACAGTCCGCCCGTGGTTGCCGGAGCGTCTACCCCGCGGTAAGCCGGCAACATAGTCTTCTGCGTGCCGCCCGCCGGATTCGAAATTGTGTAGTTGACCGCGCTCTGATAGCCGTTGATTCCGAGGAACTGCAAAGAAGGGCGCCCGCCCGTCAGGTTGTAGTAGGCGCCGGTAGGGTCGGATTGGCCTGGAGGCGTAGCGCGAACCATATGCCGGTTATGTCCCGACTTGTCGCGCATGATCTCCACCTCAGCACCGTCCTCGAGCACACCTCCCACGGTGTCTGCCGCCGTGATGTCCCGAGCGCGCCACCAGAACCAGATACGATTCTCGGCGTCGTCCAGGTCCATCGGCGTCCAGTCCTCCATCCGCGTGCGCAACTCAGGAGAAGCGGACGGAACCCCTCGGTGGAGTTTTACGTCTAGGTTGCCCTCGCCGCGCCGCAGCGTGAGGTCTAGCGTGCAGCCTGTGCCGGCAGCGGACGCGGTGGTTGTGACCGGGTTGGTCGGCAGGCCCAGGGCACCCCTCGGGTCATAGCTCCCGCGCGTAGTGACCGTCACCGTCTGCACGACTCCGCCTGCCTCAGTGGCTACCGTGATCGTGGCGTGAGCCGTGCCGCTGTGCGGAGTAAGGGAACCCTCAGCAACCGTCAGCACTTCGCCCACGACGTAGCCCGTGCCACCTGCTCCTGAAGTAACCGCCGCGGTATCCACCTCTTCGAAACCATCCCCGACGTGCGTCTCGTCCGTACCTGAAGCTACAAACACGTCGCCATCGTCGTTGATGTCGATCCCGTGAATCGGATACGACACCTCAATCTGCTGTGTCAGCTCAGGCCGCGCGTTGAAGGTGAGACCATCGTACACGTTGACGAATGCCCCCGCTGTGATCGGGTTGTTGCACGCGGCGTACAGCTTGTCCCCGGAGACGCGCAGCTCCTCAACATAGAACCCCGGAGTCGTGGCGTGCGCGATCTTGAGCACACCGTCATCCGTGGTCTGTACGGCCCAGAACTTCGCCGCTTCGTGATCATCACCCGCGCTCACGCCAACGAAGATGCAGTCCAGCACCGGGTCCACGAACAGGGCGCGGCAGACTTGCCCCTTCTCGGTGGGCAGCTTGAGGTCCGCCAGCCTGGTCCCGGTGGGGTTGTACTTCACGAGCAAGTTTGGCTCGAACAGGTAGAACACGTTTCCCTGCCGGTCCACGTCCACGTGTGCAGGCTCCTTGCCCACGTCCACGCCCCACCCGTCGAGCACCGTCGAGCGGCGCGCGTAATCCACCCCCTCGTTCTCCACGTAGGAGAAGCTGCACATCTCCCGGATCTTCGTGGAGGTGGGAGCGACAAGCTCCGTCATCCCGCTCCGCTGAGCCCCGCGCATGCGCCCCGACTTCGGATCCTTGGCGCGTACGTTCTCCGCCTCACGGGTCGTCAAGCTCGGCTGTTCGCTGAACGCCGCGCTGTCCGACCTACCCCCGAAGGGGAAGACCAAGGGGATGGTGGGGCGCTTAGGCATCGTTGAGTTCCACGCCGGCCGCTCGGGCCGCCTGCATCAGCCCCTCGTTTATAGTCATGGACTCAGCCATCTCTTTGCGGGGGCTATTATCGAGGGCTATGTGGGCCTCCTGAAGGGCTTTCATCTCAGCCGTGGCGTCGTCCACGTCAGGCCACGAGACGCGCACGTATGAGATGTCGCGGTTCGCCACGCTGTACGTTTCCGGGTGTCCCTCGTCGTCTGACCGCTGCCAGCCGTTGAACTGAATCACGCTGACGTCCCTGCCCCACGACGTCAGCAGAGACTTCGCCAGGGGCACGGGCATGTGCACCGTGAGGGGTCCGGGGAGTGAGGCGAGAGTGAGCGTGACTTTAGCTAGGTTCATCTTGGTTTTCCCTAATCGGCGACCGTCGAGATGTCATAGAACACCCCTCGGCCTGACGTGTGGCGCGGGCGGATGTCGCTACCGCGTGAAGGCCCCATATCCCGCTGCATTCCGGCGTCGCGCCCCACGGCACGCGTCCACATCTTGCTATCCGTGAGACGATGCAGACGGGAGTGCAGAGGCTCATCGTCCTCCTCATCCAGCCCGCCAGCCCAGGCCATGACAGCCTGGGTGAACAGCGCATCGAGCCAGCCGTCCGCCGGCAGCGGAAGCCGCTCGTCGTCCAGCGTGACCCGCTTCCAGCCGGCGATGTATCGCATCTCCAGCTTGTCCACGCTCGTGGACTGCTCGCGGTCAAGCTCCAGCCGATACTTCAGCTCTCCCCCGTCCGTCGGCTCGTAGCCGACAATGGCCCCCCTCAGCCCGAAGTTCTCGAAGAACCGGGTGTTATTGCGAAGCTCCGCCATCTCCTGCTGGCCGCTCCAGGTGAAGTGGTCCAGCGTGTCGGTGTTCGAGGCTATCGCCGTAACGTCCGCCAGGTCCGCCGGCAGCTCGATCACGTTGTTAGGAATCAGGCCTGCGAGCGTGGCTGGCGTCCAAACACCCGTATCGTCGTCGCGCCGCTCGTATCGCGACGGGCCTACGTTGAAGTCCGCAACCTCCTCGAAACTCGTTCCCCAGAAGTAGTGCCCGCCAATGCCTCCGGCGGAACTTTTTGGAGTGATGGTCACAGTGAGAGTCAAGGAGTCCAGGGCATCGAAGAGGATTGTAATCCAAGGCCGATACCACCCGTTAGCCAGCGTCTCAAAGCCCGTTGCAAAGGAAGGACCGCCCGCCACTGTGGGGGCGTTGGCTGCACCGTTGGTCGTGTTGAAAACCAGTGAAACAGACTTCGAACCACCAGTGTGGGCAATCGCTATCTGCATTCCCTGCGTATCCGCTGGGATCTGCTTCGTGTGGATGGAGAAGCAGTACGCCTTTTTGTCGGTGACCTTTTCCGGCGTGCTCGTCGTCGTAAATGCGCGCCCAATAGACGCTACACCGCCGCCGTTATTGGCATCGATCTCCTCGGCGTTACTACCCCCGATGGGGTCCGTGGTCCCCGACGTGTCGGTAACGTAGGTGATCGGCCCGTTTATCTCGGTGAAATAGGCGCTGTTTACTACGTCGTCGTAGTCCTCGGTCCACTCGATCATGTTCCGGTGGATCTTTGACTCCAACTCCACGGTGTCGGCGTCCACGCGGCGCCTGATGCGGTACTCGTCCGGCGTGGTGTTCGGCAGGGATGCGAACGCCTCCAGCGCGATGTAGTCCCCCGGCGTGTGTTCGTAGTCCTTGAACAGCGCAGCCTTGCGGAGGATCAACGTCTCGGCGTTGTAGGAGCCGCTAAAATCGAGCTTCTGCCGCACCGTTAGCTTCGTGCGGCGCAGATTGAACCCCCACTGATTCTCAGTCACGAACCACTCACCAACCTGGTTGACGATCTCACGCGACGAGATGGGCGATCCCTGCTCGCCGTCGAGAAAGTGGCTGATGAACTTGTCGAGCTTCGCAACAGTGAGGGTCATCGGATTACGCCGCCTTGAGGTGGAGGTGAACGATCATGTCGTCCGCCGCGGATTGATTCAGCACCTCCAGGATGCGCAGATCCAGCGCCTGGCCGATCAGCATGCCGTCGGGCAGGCGGTCGGTGCGTTGACTGTTGCCGGTGTTGCTCAGCGCGTTCTGCGCCAGCGTGAATACCTGCTGAGCGCCAGCCGCGACGGATGCGCCGAACTCAAACGTGGCGAACACGTCGAACGTCGAGATGGAGTACACGTCAGGGACGACGGAGAGCCAATCGTTGGATCCGCCGCCAGTGAGGGCCGTCGTGGTGATCGTCGATTCGCTATCCACGGAGACCACCTGCGCGACGGATCCGTCCGTTACGTTCGTCGCGATGTCCCCGGGGTGAATGATGCCGTCGGAGATGAACGACGCGGCGGTGTCAATCAGCGTGTCCACGTCGCCGCCCACGGTGCAGTCTCCCGTCGTGATCACCTCATCACGCCCGCGGATCTGCACGATGGGGTTACGTACCGCGGCCGGCGATGCGTCGGCGTTGTACTCGATGCGGATAGCTAGCAGCTCAAGGGCCCTCGCCGTGGTGAGCCTGTCGGGCAGGTCGGAGATGCTGAAGGTTTTGTCGTTGTCGTTGAGCACGACCTCCGATGCGATGATCAGGGGCCCGTTTCGTATTGCTGTCCATGCCATCGGAGGAGTGTCCTTGAGAGAAGAAGGGCGGGGGTCTCTCCAGCCACTGGGGCCAGAAGCGGGAGAGACCCCCTAAGGTTCGGGAAAACCGTTCGGGTTTAGGCGTTCGGGATGTTCCCGAAGCCAACGTCGCCGCGGAGGGTGCAGGCGACCGTTCCAGTCGCAGCTCCACCCGTCCACGGGTCGTTGAGGGTGGCGATGATCTTCTGGCCCGTAATTGCGCCAGGAACGACCACGCCCGTGTAGAGCGCCGCAGCGGGAGACACCGGAGCGCCCCCCGATTCGTTGCCGTCGAAGATGATGGTGATCATCACCTGATCACCGGTCACGACCGCAGAGCCCTTGCCCTCCGATGCGATGGCCTTGTTGACGATCACCGCGTACTTGCCAAAGAGCAGAGCATCGCCGGCCACGGGTCGGATGCAGACCACCTTTCCCGAGTCGTCGCGCCCAACATTACTGTTGGTTACGAGCGGGAGAGAGGTCACGCGGGACTCGTTGAAGAGCACGATGCCCCCAACGGGCGCTGAGCCGCCCCCGAGTACCGGCTCGCCGTTGACGATTTCACGCTCGTTGAGCGTGGTGTCGATGCCCCTGCGGGCTGTTACTGCCATAGTCATTGAATCAATCTCCTTTCGTTGAGATGTGGGACTAGGCGACGCGACCCAGAGCGATGCCCGGGATGATTTCACCCATGCGCCGCAGGGAGCGGAAGTAGTTGTTGTTCCAGATGTCAGTAACGAGCACCGTGGAGTGCGGCTGACGGGAGGGCTTGACCTTCACCGTCTCGAACATCTCGCCTTCAGGGAAGAAGGTGCGGAGATACTCATTGTTGAGGAACTTGAAGCGGGGGCCAGTTCGGTTTTCGGGCGTGCCGATCGTGAACGTGGTTCCGCCAACCGTGAAGGTCTGCCCGACGAGAGCCACATCGTCGAAGTCCACGCTGTCCGTGAACTCCGGGACGAAGTTAGCCACGCCGGCGCCACCGCCAGCCGCGCCGCGACCGGCCGCCGTGCCCACGCCGCCGGGCCCAGTCGTGGCTCCGTTGGCGATGGCATCAGCGTAAAACACGCCGGAGGTCATCGATTCGAGGTACTCGACGGGAGCCGTCTTGTACATCAGCGGACCCTGGATCGCGCCATTGCCGCGGCCCATCGTCGCCGCACTCAGCGGGTCGTTCGCGGCCACGAGAGCAATCTCGTACATGGTCGCGCCTTCTTCCGACGTGAAGATCGCGCCGGGGAAGGACTCGCCCTCGCCCAGCTCTTCACGCTTCGGCATACGGCCGAACTTCAGACGCTTCCACAGACGCGAGAAGGCGGGCCATCCCGTCCAGTCGTTGCCCTGCGGAACGTCGTAGTAGAACCCGTGCTGAGCTTGCCACTTGGTTTTCACCGCGGGGTCAATCCCTTGCAGCGTGGTCCACGCCGTGCCAGAAACGCCAGCCGGGGCAAGCCCGGTCGTGGTCACGCCGACGGTATCCTCACCGGCGACGGAGCTTTGCACGTAGTCGTTGACGCCACACGGCAGCGAGTACGGGATCTTCCCGTCCTTTGCCTCCATGTCAGCGTTCGACGGGATGTTGAACCACTCGTCCTCAAGGCTGTTGCAGACGTTGGCCCAGAAGTTCTGCTCCTTCGTTCTGAACAGGTTCTTGTACTGGTGGAACATGCCCTTCATGCCGCCACCAACGCGCCCGCCGGTGTTATGCCGACGCTCGTGCTTCGTGAACTTCAGGTGGGCCTTCGCATAGCGATACGGCACCTCCCAGTTCGTCAGCACTTCACCGCTGGGGTACGAGAACTCGTCCTCAGGGTCATAGCGCATAAACGTGTTGAACTCGTCCAGGAGGATGGTGTCCTGGATGATTTCGCCGCCGTTGAACATGTCCATCATGGAGCCGCCTCCGTTGGGGAAGCCCTTCATGACGTAGTTGTTGAAGAACGTGCGGCGAGTGATCTCGCTGACGACTTTCTCTTTCTTGGTCGCTACGAACGGACCCGTCGTGAGAAAGACATCAGCATAGATTTCGCTGATTGTTGCATTGACCACCGCGATAACTCCTGGTTTGGGTTAGTGGCCTGTGAATATGGCTGCCGTCCTTACGAGGTGGGAGCCGGTCCTAGCTTCTGCAACGCTGCTTCCTGCGAAAGCCCATTGAGCCTCGCTGCAAGCAACGCGTACGTATAACCCCCCTTGGTCTGCTTCGGCCCCGCTGCGCCGCTCGCCAGCTGACGCGACGGCTTCGGCTGCCCGCCGAGGATGTCGCGCGTGGAGGCCTTCGGCTTCATGGCCCGCGCCTCGGTGTCCAGCCGGTACGTGCCGGCAGCTACGTTGAACAGGTGCTCAGGGTCCGAGCCGTGAAGCCCGGACTCGAGAAGCGCGTTCACGGTGCCGACAACCCGCTCCATGACGTGCGGCCGGTCCTTCAGGCCGGGGTTCGCCCCCTCCAGCCGCAGGCGTTGCTCAGCGATGAGCCGCATCCCGTTGGCCTGGGTCGCGGCGTCGTCCTGCGCCTTGCTGATCCGCTGGTCAACGTGCCCTAGCAGCTTCTCGAACAGCGAGCCCATGTCGCCGGTCGTCTTTTCGCCCAGCTCCTCACGCATGCCCTCCATGAGAGCCTTCACGTCGAACGGAGCCGGCGCCTCAGCCGTCGGGGCCAGCGCGGATTCCACCGCGGAGCTGTCCGTGGCCTTGGCCTGATGTCCACGCATCACCTGCGCGGTCTTTACGTGGGTCGCCGGGCTCATCGATGCCAGCTCGTCCACGGTGTACCCCGCGGCCGTCAGCGTGTCGATGGCGTCCCGATGGTCCAGAAGCTCAAGCGGCGTCAGGTCCGCCAGGGCGTCAACTGAGGGCGCCTGAGGGGCAACATCAGCAGGGGCCTCCACGTCGGGGTCATTGAGGGCGGGAGCCACGAGGTCGGGCTCGTGGTCGATCCCCATCTCGGTCAGCATGGGGTCGGACTCCTCGGAGAAGCCGCGGCCCTTCATGATTTCCTCGAAGCCCTCGAACGTCAGCTCGTCGGACGCATTGCCGGGGTCAGCCGGCACGGTGCTCGGGATGGGGGCCATGGTGCCAGAATCGCCCATGTCGCGGCTCCCAGCGCCGACCATTGCTCGTGTTACCGGTACGTTGGATACCATTCGTTTTCCCTTAGTGCTTGAGGCTTTCGCCCACGGTTGTGTCGGTGTCGCTCATGAGGGCTTTCAGCTCGGCGCGCTCCCGCTTGGCCAGCTTCGCGGCCTTGGATTCCTCGCCGCGGTCGTCCCGCGTGCGTCGCCCCTCAAGATTCCAGCCGATGCCGCCGCGCTCCATGTTCCCGCGTGAGGCGTCGATGAACTTATCCACCTCAGCCTTGCAGGTGAACGCGGCGACTCCCTCGGAGTCCCGGTGGGGCGCCAGCTCGTCGTGGTCGCCCACCTGCTGGCTCTTGAAGTGATATTCAGGGGCAGCCGTCAGCATGACCCCCGTGGACATGATGCGGCGATAGCGTTTCCCCTCGCGCTCGATGTAGGACCCCACCTCGGGGCAATCCTTGAACTCGAAGAACTCCACGAGCTCCTCGCCGTCACGAGCCTTGAATTGATAGTGCGGCATCAGATCGAGCACCCCCCAGGCAACGCAGGGCCAGCAAACAGCTGGTCCTCCACGCCGTTCATCGCGTTGGCCCAGAAAGCCCGCTCCTTGTCGGCACGCAGTCGCTTGTAGAGGTCCGCGCGCTCCAGCTCCGTCAGCGGGATATCGACCCCGTTCTCGCGCCGCTCCCAGTGCTCGCAGACCATCGGCTGAGCTGCCGCGGCGAGCCCTGCGCAGGCCGCCACGCCGCATAGGCCAGTGAGGAATCGTCGTCGTGTCGTGTCCATGATGTGGTTTTCCCGGCCTGAGCCTAGTCCTCGTGGTCCTCGCCGATGGTGTCCCCGTCGGGCTCGTCGAGGGGGGCGGGCGTCGAGCCTTGCCCCATGGCGGCACGCAACACGCGTTCGAATACCCCGCCAGCCAGGGGCACAGGCTCGGACGTGGGCTCATCGGAGGCGTCCGGCGTGTGGGCCTCGACGAGAACCTCGGTCACGTCGGCAGCGGCGTAGCGATGTCGGCCGGCTTGGCGTGCTTCACGTTCAGCTTTGCGGGTCATCAGAGGGTTCCTTGCAACTTGCGGTGCTCGCGTAGTTCGTCTTGTAGGTCGGTAATCTTCAGGCGCAGGACCTGACGCGCGTCAGCGGCCAGCTCGCGTTCGTAGGCGGCTTCGGCGCGCAGGGCATCCACGGCCGCTTGTGGGCCTCCAGCGAGGCGAACTCGGGGCACGCCGCCTTACGGTCCTCGTTCCAGTCAGCACCGCTCACGCCTTCACCTCCGCGAGGTACGACTTCCGCGGGTTCTTGCGGTCGTACTTGGCCTGGATGACGTTCCCCGGCTCGGGAACACGCAGCTCGTGCCACGAGCCCCACATCAGCACGCGTTTGAAGCCCATGCGGGCCCAGCGGGTCAGCTGCTTGTCGCCGCTCACGAGGGCACCTCCGGGGGATCCAGAGGGGGCTCAAACGCAGCGGCTGGACCCATGGAGACGCCGCCCATCTCGCCAGGCGCTACGCCCCCAGCGGGGCTCGGGCCCTGGTCCCCTATGCGATAGCCCGCCTCGAAGGCCTCGGCCGTGCTGTACGTCGCGTGGCCATCGAGCTGCACCACGAGGTAGCCGCCCACCGCGGGGTTGTGCCGGCGGATCCACGCGGCCTCCAGCTTGATCAGCCCCAGGCCGCGCTCCACCGGCGTGAGCCACTGAGCGCCGTCCCTATCGCCGATAATCGGCTCGATCAGCTTGATCTGCACCGCCTGGACCACCTTGTGACAGGTATACCGCGGGAGCCGGTCCAGGATAGCGTCGTGTTCTGCGTTGCCTGTTCGGAGGTTCATGCTGCCCCTATTGCTTGAGCGGGCCCTGCGGCGCCGCTGTTGGTGTTCCCGTTGAGTGATCCGGAGCGAAGCCCCGGTGCCTGCTGGCTGCTGCCAGGCCGCAACGTCTGAGCGAACCGTGCGAGGTTCGGGACCTCGGCGCGGAACCCTGACGCCTGCTGCCCGATACGGCCAGCGTTGCTCGTAGTCATCGGCGCGGAGGGGGCCAGCGTGTTAGCCCCGGTGGCCTCGCTCAGCGCCTTCCAGTCGAAGCTATCGCTGAGGTCCGGGATGTTCTCCAGGTCCCCCAGCATGTCCACCACCTCGCGCCACTTCACGAAGGGGAACTGCGCCATCATCGGGACCAGCTGGAGCATCACCGCGGTAATCACCTCAGCCTTGCGCCGCTGCGTGGCCTCCGACGTGCGGACCATCGAGAAGAGGTCGATCTCCAGCTCCAGGTCGGCATACGTGCCGCCTGAGCCCTCCTCGAAGTTCCCGCCGAAGAACCAGGCCTCCGTCCCCTCGCCGATCAGAGCGGGGTCCACGGCGCCCCCCGTGCCGATGTCGTCCCCCTGCGTGGCATCGGCGATGAGGTCCGTGGTCTCCTCGCCGAGGGGCTCCACGATCTGCTCGACGTAGTACCCGAACCAGCCGACACGGACCAGGCACTCCTCGGCGAACGAGATGAACTTATCCTGAGGGTATTGGGCGCGTGCCTTGCCAGCCTCGACGCCTTCGCTCACGGCGGTGGCCGTGGCTCCCGACTCGATCTCACCGCGTAGGGCGGCGTTCTGCCCGCTGACGCGCTCCAGGATGTCCTTGAGCCACTGGGCGATGACGACGTGCTGCTGGGTGATGCCGCCGGTCTCGAAGCTCTGGAGCTGGGAGCGGACGTCGATCGGGTTGGAGACGACCGTAAGGTGGTCGTGCTTGGCGTCGTTGATGGCCTCGGCGTCGTCCTTGTCGATACCTGAGGCGATGATCTTCTTGCAGTAGTTCAGCCCCTGGCGGACCATCGAGGCCGTGAACGCGTTCAGATTGTCGGCCTGGGCCTGCGTCACTACCAGCGGGCTCAGCGGCTCGTTCTTGTCCGGCACGATGAACGCGCCGCCGATGACGTAGGGGCCCTGCGGCGGGCCGAAGTACGGCCGCGGGCTGCGGATCTCCACGCCGGTATCGTCGCCGTCCCCCTCAAGCTGCTTGACGTGGCCCCCGCTGATGAGCGGCGTCCCGGCCGCGGTGACCGCCAGCGTACGCAGCGTGCCGGCGAACCCGTTGGCCTGCGTGTATTGCTCGCCGCGGCCCTGCTCGACGTGGTTCGTCTCCTCGGCAATGTAGATGTCGTACAGCTCGACCTCCTGCCGGTCCAGCTGGTAGTCCCGCTCGTCGCTGCCCGCGGCGTCGCTCACGCGGGCGTTCGCCATGCCGGCGGTCAACGCCTCGACGGCCTCCACGTTCCATCCCTCGCGTTCATCCTCCGGCAGCTTGGCGTCAGCGCGGGCCCGCCTGATCAAGTCCGCGTGGTCCACCTTGTACCGGTGCGCCATCCACCGCGCCTTGTTCGGCTCGGGGGCCATCGCGTCCCAGCAGAAGTCCTTCGGCGATATGCGGTCCACCTGCTGGGTCAGCAGCGGGTCATCGGACTCATAGGCTTCCGGCCGCGGCTTCACGCTGACGAGCGCCACGGACCACCGGAACTGGAAGTCCACGGCTAGGTGCTCCAGCACGTCTTTGAAATGCGAGTCCCTAATCCACCGGTTCACATGACCCTGGATTGCCTTTGCAACTTCCCTCTGGGCCGTCGGCCGGCGCGTCGAAATCTTCACCCTGGGCTTCTGAGCCACGGTTGAGGGGACAAACGCCGATATGGCCTCGTAGGAATGGTTCTCGTAGTCGGGCTCCTCGTCGTCCGCTGGGGACCCGTCATACCAGGGGCCGGCGTATCGCTTGATCTGAGCCTCAAGGGATCGCAGCTTCGAGTCACGCCGCTCTTCGGCGTTGCTGATCTCACGCCATAGGGCTTGGGCACCGGTGGCAAGCATGGGGGGACCGTAGGGCGAACCCGTGGGAATTTCAAGGAATCCGCAGAAGGGGCTCAGGTTGGAGGTGGCGGGGGCCGATATCGGGTGTGAGGGCCCCAGCAATCCGCTTTGTGCCCGACCTTGAGAGGGAAAGCCAGATGACCGTAGAAGAATGGGTCGTTGAATTTCAGGACCAGACCGGGGAATGGGTCGGCTTCGACCGCTGCGATTCGCCGGAGTCCGCCGCGTTCGCCGCTGACGAGTGCCGTCAGCTGTTCGCCGCGGAGCTTGAAATCGAGGTCCGCGTGAGGGTCCGCGTGGCTACGTACCGCGAGGGGGCCTCCCGATGAGAGTCCACTTCCAACGCCGCGTGAAGGGCCAGACGGCCCTCGGCATCTTCCAGAACGTGTTCACCCGCTGCGAGAGCCTCAAGTACGTAGCCTTTCACCTCGGCACCTGGCGGCTGACGGTCTCGTGGGGGTGGTCCCGATGAGAATCCACACCAACGTGATCGTCATCTCCGGACCCACCGCCAGCCCGTTCATGATCATGATGTGGATAATGGCAAACGCATGAAAGAGAATCTACAGAAACTAAATGACCTGAACTTCGACCTGGAGCTCGCCCGTCTGGGGGACGGAGACGCTCTGGCGCGACTGATCTCACGCTCACGTCGCGCACTCGTTTCCGGAATCGGCGGCATCGCACTGCGCATGGGGATGCACGGAGTGGATGCCGAGGACGTCTTCCAGGATACGGTCGTTTGTTGCTTCGGGGCCATCCGCTCGATGCGCGCGGATACCGAGCGGGGCTTTCGGGCCTGGCTTCTGGGCATAGCCCGCAACCACCTCCTGAGTGCGCGCAAGGGGCACGATAAGAGGACGAAGACCGCTGGGGCCGGTGACGATTTCGGATTGATCCTGGTGCCGCACTTCGAGAACTTCGTGGCCCTCAAGCCTCCGGGGTGTCAGTTGCTCTGGAACCAGGAGGTCGAAGGGCGCTCGGTGCTCATGCTACGCGGGCTCTTTCACCTGGCCTGGAGCGATGTGGCCACGGTTCTCTCACGGCCTTCGGGGCACGCGGCGCGTGGACTGCACACCCGGGCGCGCAGGCACATCGACGATCCTGAATACGTCATCCTGTTGAGCCACCAGACCGCGCGTCCAGCCACTTCCGATTCCCGTCGAACAGACGCCCCCGCTCCGGCGTCTCAGGGTTCGCGTACGCCTCCACAGGCCACGCCACCCACGGGAGGCTGAGCCACTCGAAGAGGTCCCGCCCGACCGCCTCGGGGTCCTGGACGAGTCCCTCGTAGCTCAGAAGGTACACGGGGGCCTCGTGGGCAAGCGCGAGCGTGAAGACGGCCGTGCGCATCGTGTGCACGGTGTCGGGGAAGTTGGCGCCCTTGTGGTGGACCTTGTGGGCGTTGGACGCCTTCCGCGTCACGGGGCCGGCGAAGCCGCTCGCCAAGCGTGACTACCGGCCTGAGCTGGTCGTGGACGTGCTGGAGATCGATACCGTGGCAAACAGCGCCGGCGTGGTCCTCGGGGCCCTGGGCGGCTCCAGGGGCCGCGGCTGGCGCGTGGCCGACTGGAGGCTGTAGAATTGAGCCGGGGCATGAGCTTTCCCGATGGTTACCAGCTTCCGGATGGCCGGGAGCTGGCGGGGCGTCTGATCGGTAACGCGATCGACTGCCGCGTGGCTATGGGGGTTGTGGCTCAGGCCCTGGCCGGCTGATGGGGGCTTTGACCCGGGCCGGCGCATGAGCCGAGCCCGGCGATCGACAACCACATACCAGCAGGAGAAAGCGATGTTTCTAGAGCACGGACACAAAATCCACGAGGTGGCGGGGAGGGGCAAGGAGGAGCCCTCGGCGTTTGTCCAGTACAGGACAGGGGGGACGGCGGCGGAGCTTCGAGCCACGGACGGGAAGAAGATCCTCGCGATTATCGCCGTGGAGTTCGAGGAGGGGGACGGCCTGGAGAACGAGGATCTGATCCCCGCGGTGGCTATCCGGGACCTGCTGAAGGGGAACCGGCGTAACGGCGTCAAGCTGAGGATCCGCCGCGTGGGGAACCAGGGGCGCGTCGAGGCGTCGAAGGTCCGCGAGCATCAGGTGCCCGAGGTCGTGGGAACCTGGGCGCTGGGCGGTGCTGACATGGCCCCCACGGTGAACCTCGGCGTCCTGGTCGTGAAGCCCACCGAGGCCGACTGCGTGCTGAGGATCAGTCCGCGGCAACTTCTCGAGCTGGCCCGCGGCCTGGACTCCGCCGAGGTGGTGGAGCTGCGGTGGGCGCCATCGGACCCCGGGGAGGGCACGCGGCTTCCGGTGCAGGTAATTCCAGGGAAGGGTTCAGCCCGCGGGGTAATTATCCCGATGGGGGAGACTGAGGGACGGTAGACCAGCAAACATCAAGCAGGGGGGAATCATGAGCAAAGTAGACGCAGCGCAGATCCGACTGGATCTCAAAAACGAAATGGGCCTGAAGGCGAGTCAGGTATCGGTACGGACCTGCCGCAGCACGGGGAGCCTCGACCTACGGGTGAAGGACCCCACGGCCGACTATGCCGCGATCGAGGCTATCGCCCTGCGGCAGGAGCGAATCCACCGCGACGGGTTCGGCGACATCCTGAGCGGGGGGAACACTTTCGTCTCGGTCTCGTGGAGCAAGGAAGCCCGCGCTATCCGCGGCGGGGCACACCTCGCGGCGGTTCAGGCGGCGATTGCCGAGCTGGAGGCCGCGGACAGCGATTCCGTGCTGATCCCCGTGGAGGGGGCACCCGGCACGCTTATCGGCTGGGCGGAGCAACGCCGCGGGATGGGCTTCCGTCTCTGGCATGCCGGCACCGCTGGGATGTGGGTGAATACGCCGGAATGCGCAGCGGCGATGGTTGCTGATTATCAGAGCGGGGCCGTTAGGCTGGGCAGGTAGCGCCTGTTGGGTTGGCTCGCGCTGGCCCCTGGTCCTTCTTCGCAAGAGGGGACCGGGGGCTTTTTTCGTGTAGGCTGGAGGTCATGAATGCGTCGGACCGCTGGTACATGAGCACGACGACAAGGCTTCGTTTCCACCTGCTTGACGAGCGGCTGGAGAACGCGGGAGGGGGGCTCTTCTGGGCAAAGACGGCGTGCGGGCGGCGCCTGAAGTTCTACCCGGACCGGAAGTGCTCCGGGGGTAGCCCGGCCCATAGGGAGGCGATGTGCAACCCGTGCAAGGCGGCGAGGGTTCGTCGGCGCGAGAAGGCCGGGGCTTGACGGGGCAGCGCCCCTGCTGTTGGTGCGGCGGGGATGTCCGCGACGAGAACCACGCCACGGAGTCGGTGTTCCGTCAGGTGATGCGCCAGGATCTGGGCTGGCGCTGGGCGGTGATCATGGCGGGGATGTGTCTCACGACGGGGAAGAGCTCTACGTGGTCGGCGACCCTGGAGGAGCTCGACCCGGACCTGGCGAAGGCCTGGAAGCAATACCAGCACAAGGTGCGGCTGAAGGCGGAAATGACGCATTGCCGCAAGGGGCATGAGTTCACCGAGGAGAATACCTACGTGAAGAAGACCGGCGCGCGAGTCTGCATGAAATGCAAACGGCTGTACGCGAGGCTGTACCTCAGGAAGAACCCCAATTACCGCGAGTACGAGCGGCTACGCTCGACCCGGAAGAACCTCCACGTAAAGGAACGGAAGCGAGATGCCCGTAATAAGTAGTGTACTCGTCGGAGTCGTCGTCGTGCTGGCCATGGCGTGCCTGGCCCGCCTGAGTCGGGTGCTGAGGAATCAGCAGCGCCTGGGGAAGGACCTGGCGCGGCTGGAGTGGAAGCTGGACAACGAGAAGCGGTATATCGACGTGCAAGCCGACTTCGAGAACCGCCGGGTGGAGATCACGCCCCACGTCTCCGGCGTCGATCCTTGCGCTTCTTCCGCTGACGCTCCTCCCAATTGAGGGCGTGCCCCACGGTCCCCGGCAGGTACTTCAGGGCGCGGTCTGAGTTTCGGTAGCGCGTGAGCCACGCCAGCGACAGGAAGTACCGCGTGGCGTCCATGATGTGGTCCTCGGCGTTGGGGTCCGGCTTCTCGAGAGTCTTCCCGTCGGAGTTCTTCGCCCAGGTCCACTGGAGGAGTTCATCCCGGAAGACCACCGGCTGACCTGACCGCTTGCGCTCCTTGTCGATCCGGCTGGCCGCGTCGGCCCACACGTAGAGCCGGCTGACCCCGGATTCATCCATGAGGGCCTCCCGCATGAGGTCCACGCCCACGAGGTCCTTCCCCTTGGCCTTCGGCTTCGAGCGGAGCGTGTTGTCTGCGGAGAGGGCGTGGCAGGCCCCATCGCGTGTGAACTTCCCGCCGAACCTCTTGTTGAAGGCCTCGATGAAGTCGGGGCGGGAGGGGTCGCAAGCAAACCAGCGGATGCCGTACTTGGCTCGCAGCTGGTCGGCGAGCGTGGCCCAATACTCGATCTGCTTCCCGCTGCAGCAATGCTCCTCAATGAGCACGTACTCGTGCGCCGCGGTGACGCCCCATACCGTGATGACGCCAGGATCGACGAAACCCCAATCGACGCCGGCGCCGAACCACTCGAACGTGTAGGTCTCTCCGTCCGGCATGCGGAAGCGCCAGAGGGGGCAGTCGTTCTCCGTGGGGTCGGCTTCCGGGGGGAAGAGCTGGCCGCCCCCGTAGTGGATGTTGGGGTCCCACTCCTCGAGAATGATCCCCTCCTCGGCAACCCACCGGTGCTTTAGCAGGCGTTCGCGCTGGACCCCGCGGAGGGATCCCAGGGTGAGGAAGACATACTCCTTGCCGGCGGGGGTCCAGACGCGCTCGTCCTGGTCAAACCACCGGGGGTTGTGTTCGTGTCGGTAGAGAAGGCGGAGGAGCTGGGGCCGGTACTCCAAGGAGTGGCAGCGGGGGCAGGTGGGTATATCCCCGGAAACCTCCATCTCGACCACCTGGGGGATCCCGGGCTCTCCGCGGCCGTCGTAGCAGGGGCGGCAGAGCTTGATATCTCCGCGGACGTTGAGCCAGTGCGATTGGACGCCTGGGTTCACGTCGTTGATGGCGCGTGGGTGGGGAAGGACCCCGTTACGGAGTCGGGTGAGGGCCTTCTGGTAAACCTCGTCGTTCGGGACCTCTTCCCCCTGAAAGGTTATGAAGAAGTCATACTGTGCGGAAAGGAATCGATCGGGATTCTGGAGCTCGTGAAGGATGATCTCCGACCCGTTGGGGTGAATGTAGTTCTCCCGGTGCATGCGGGAGGCCGTCCCGTGGAGCATGGGGTGCCCCCGGCCGAGTACCACGTCCTCCCATTCGGGCAGCACGGTATCCCGCATCGACTTCTTGGTGAGCCTGGAGAAGACGCCGCGCGTGCCGGGGTGTCGCTCGCAGGCCCATCGAGCCCACTCCAGGATTGAGCGCGTCTTTCCCGTGCCGGCCCCGGACTCGGCGAGGATCTCCCGCTCGGTGGTTTGCCAGAGCTGACGGGCAACCCCATAGGGCTGATAACTCTGGCGAAAGAGTTTCCCCCCTACGCGTACGACCTTGCCTTCTCGTGCCACGAAGGGACGGTAACCCTACGCATCGGCGAAGAAAAGGAGGTTTTTATTCAAGCGGGCCCGGCTCAGCATCCGATGATAGGGGCACCGAGATGCACAGAAAGGGCCACCTCCCCGGCGCGCTAGATACTTAAAGACGCGAAAGAGGTAGGGCTCCGAACCTCCGAGCCTCCTGCGGGTTTGTCGGAGTCCGACCTTCTCAAACGGAAAGAGGCCCCGCAGATGCTGGTCTGCGGGGCCTCTACTATTTCACGCGAGAGAGCGTTTCGCGCTGCCGGTGGCGGGGGAAGTCCTAACCGCCGCCGCCCGGGTTCTGAGGTGTACCGCTGACGTTGGGAGGAAAGCGCCTCATGGCCGCGCGGACGATCCGGCCGAGCCGCTTGGTCATGCCGACGGTGGACTCTCCGGTCCCGCGTGTGACCCAGGCCCGCATGTTGATCGGCTTCAGAGGCCCGTCCCCGTCGAGGTCGTGGAGCCAGCCGGCATCGAGCCCGCCCTCCTGACCGTCCTCGTTGTTGGTGATGGGAAGCGACGTGACCTCCTCCCAATCCCACGGGATGGTACGCGTGGGACCTGGCCCCGATCGACCCAGCTTCTTATTGCCGGTGGTGAACGCCTCGGGCGGCGTGTAGTTCGGCGGATACCAGGCGGCGTGCTTCTCTACGAGGGCGTCGAGGGCACCGGCGGCATCCCCGGCTGATGCCCCGTTGCCGGTGAAGGACTCCACGGATATGCGGCGGACCGTGCCGGTGGCCGCGTTGCGGTTCATCCAGTCGGAGGAGAGCCCGCCGATAGCCCCGTTGCCGCTCGTCGCGGGAAGAACTACCGCCGGTCCGACGTAGCCGATGGTTCCGAGGCCGGAGACGGTGGCTCTTGAGAAGCCGCCAAGGCCTAAAGAAGAGTAGAGGTCAGCCTCCAGGACCGGGGGCGGTACGTCTACGCCTTGGAGGGTCGGGGGAGGAATGCTCAGCCCCTGGGCGTGAGCACCAAGGGAGAGGGCGAGAACAACGACGAAGAGGCGCATGGGCCTCCCTTTCAGGGCGGATCGGACTAGGGATGTGTCCCTGAGGTGATCCACCTCCCAAAGCCCCCGGGACGAACTCTATGGTCCGCCCTCTCGGCGAGGAGCGCAAGGGGGAAAACCCTACTTCCGTCGGAGGGTTTCGCGTGGCGCGCTACGGATATCCACCGAGGTCCTGAGTCCGCGGACGGAGAGGCCTCTCTCTAGTTCAAAGGGCGTGAATCCAGGGCCGGCAGTATAGCGGGCGAAGAAATAGGCGAGCAAGGACGGGGAGGCCGGGAGCTTCAGAAAGGGCGGGGCGCCCCTCTGATGGCCACACTTGGCGCAGGGGGGCTTACTGGCCACAAGGGTAGGAGTGGATAAAGCGGATGGGCTCGATGCGCTGGACGATGGGTAGGTCCTCGAAGGTGCGGCCCTTGTCCTCCTCGTCCCCACCGAAGAACCAGAGCTCATCCCATTGATCCGAATAGAGGCGCTCGCAACCCTCCGCCCGCGGCGCGACCGCGACCCCGGCCGCGGCGAGCATCCCTGTCATAAATCGGCGGCGGTCCATCAGCTGGCCAGCCCGAGGAGCTTACGCAGGGGGCGCGACAGGTTCGGGGCGGGGGTGCCTGTCATTTGCATTGACGTGACCACCTGGCGGAAACTAGCCACGATCTCATGTACGCGTACGTACTCCTCGAGGTCCCCCTGCGGGAGCTCGATGAAGACCTCGGCGAAGCCACACCGCTTGGTTTCGCAGCGGCGGACGCGGCGGCGCCAGTTCCCGGCATCGGGCACGGGGCGCCAGCCTTGGCGGGCGGGCATGGCTCCATCGCAGCGCGGGCATCGGCGGCGCTCATAGGTGCTTGCTTCGATTTCAGCCGCGGGCACGGAGAAAGCCAGGGGGGCGGCCCGCTTGGCCTTCTTCTTGCGGGAGACCTTCTTCTTGCGGGAGACCTTCTTCTTGCGCTTAGCCATCCTTTCAGGGTAGGTGGAAAAGCCTCCCCCAGGAAGAGGTTTGTGCGCAGTTTTCCTTACCTGACCGGTAAAGGGTTCAAGTTCCGGGGCCTCGGGTTCCGATAGAGAAAAAGCAGGGCGGCAATCCGGCTGCCCGCTTGAGAAGGGAAAGCAATGCTCGCAGAGACATTTATTCACATCACCGACGCCGCGGGGAACTCCAGTTTCGCCGTGCCCGTCGCTTCTATTCTGGCCGTCTCGGGGTCGGTCATCACGGCAGGGTTTATCCTCTGGGCAAACACTCAGGCGGCGCAGGCCAAGGCTATGGTCTCCAAGGCGCTCGACAGGATCGACGACACGGAAGACCGCGAGGAGGAGCACCGCACGCTCACGCGCAAGCTGGACGCCGACCTGCTCCAGGCCAAGCTAGACCGCCCGCTGGCCGCTACCCAGAATGTCCGCTACTAGGTGGGGCGGCGGAAAAGCAACGAGAAGCAGCCGCTAGAGCTGGCCGATGTCCTGCAGCCTGCCCGCGGCAAGGAGACACAGTTTCAAGAGGCGATGGCGAGCGCCTTCGAATCCCTAGCGGCCCGACAGGAAGCGGACGCGGCCTTTCGGCAGCGTCTCCTCGGGGCGCTCCAACGGTGGGAGTTCGCCAGGGGGTTCAACCGATGAGAAGACTCATTTGCGACTTGGGGTTCCGCACGGCGGCAATCCTCCTATCCGCCACGGTCGGCTACTTCGTCATCATGGACCTTGCCGCCCGCTTCATCTTCGGGATCAGCATATGGAGCCACCGCGTGCCGGCCCTGCTGGGGTCCTTCTCCATCGCCTGCATGCTAGTATCCTGCTGGCCAGAGCGGCGCCAGGACCCGCCAGGGTAAGCCGCTTCATCGCCCCGCAGTCGCCCCCACGGCTGCGGGGCTTTTTTATTGGGCGTCGATGAACGCGGAGAGCTTCGCCCAGGTCCCGGGCAGCGCGCCGGCGGGCAGGGGGTTCTCCTCGAGAGGGTCGGCCTTCAGGTCGTAGAGCGTTTCCACGCCAAAGACCCGGCGCAGCTTGTACCTCTCCGTAAAGGCGGCCTCGTCGTGCTCGGTTCCGTCGTCTCGAACGTGGCCTGCGTATCCGATGGTGCGGGTGGGTGGGCCGGTGGGTCCGTGAACCAGCGGGAGGAAAGAGAGCGAGTCTTCAGCCCATAAGGGAGGAGGAGCGCCGACGATTTCAGCGAGCGTTGCAAGAATGTCTGTAGTGCAAACCAGTCGGCCGCACTCTCGTCCACCCAATACACCTGGTCCTCGAACGAGTACAGGGACATTTATTCCTCCTTCGAAGGTTGTCCGCTTGGCCTTGTCGGGGTCAACGCCGGGGGCGACGTTGCCGGAGAAGGTCCCGTTGTCTGCGATGAAGAAGACCCAAGCGTCGTCCGGGATCGCGCCAAGGAGGCGGCCCACCTCCACGTCGAGATTTCTAACCATGGCCTCAAACTGCTCGCGATCGGTTCGCCCCACCTCCTCGGGAGGTAGATGTAGCGGTATGTGCGGACTGTGAAACGAGACAATCGCGAACCTTGGGCCCGGAGTGCCGGAAGCCCAATCAATGGCCGCGTCCACCTGAGCTTTAGTGGCGTATCCAGTCTCCTGCGTGATCGTTCCATCGTCTACCCGTTGCCAGTCGTAAAATCCGAAGCTGTTACAAGCCCCACCGCTCGCAGAAAGAAGCGGCGGGCCCCCGGCTCGCCACGCGGTGAAACCTACCTCCAACGGGGCATTCTGCCACCCACTCATGACCGACCCCGTGTGCCACTTCCCGAAGAACCCAGCGGTGTAACCCGCGGCAGTTAGGACATTCGAGAGGTTTGGGCGGCTTGGGTCGAGAATCGGAGCGGCGAGGGGGTGCGGGAACGGGTTCGTCGGGTTGTCGCGACATTCGGACCGGAAGTGCCTCGGGTTGAACTCGCCATAGAGCATGGACCACCGAGTCGGTGCGCATGTCGGCATGGAGTAGCCTCGCGTGAAGGTTACCCCGGACGCAGCGAGGGCGTCGAGGTTCGGCGTGTGGATCAGGTCCAGGTCCGAACGCGAGAGGTCATCCACGATGATCAGGACGATATCCGGGGGCGGGGGTGAGGGCCTGACAAGAACGGGCAGGGTTACGAACACCGCGGCGGTGGCGAGGAAGAGCGCGAGAAGTTTAGCCATGGGCTGCGCATAGTAGGGTGCCCCGGGCTGATTCGAACAGGCCATCGCCGCCCGAATTGCGGCTCGGAGCCCCAGAAAGGCGGTGCTCTTGCCATTGAGCTACGGGTGCGCAAAAGACGGAGGCCGCGGGCGTCCTAAAACCCGCGGCCTCCTAAGCTGAGAGCGTGATTCAGCTTTATTCGAAGGCGTCCCTGGAGGCGTCGGAAGTCTCGTCTTCATCTGATTCCAGGTCGGAGTCGGGCGCCGCCGGCTCCGTCCCGTCGGGCTCAGGCTCAGTACCCTTGCCCCTCATGCCCTCTACTATGCCCAGGGGGTCCACGTCATGAACGCAGACACCCTCTCGGTGGAAGTCGTGTACCGAGATGCGAAAGACGCCGCGCTTGCCTGAGCGGCCGACGGTTGCGTGAGCGGACCAGCCTTTCCCGGACAGGCTGAGTGATTCTTGCTTCATCACCC
>Ga0255051_10000035_pt1 | contig 45842 bp, 44 predicted proteins | sample JV7_2_9_MG_FD_181719 | JGI IMG/M metagenome (GOLD analysis project Ga0255051, IMG submission 181719) | Seawater microbial communities from Jervis Inlet, British Columbia, Canada - JV7_2_9 | ecosystem: Environmental > Aquatic > Marine > Inlet | place: Canada: British Columbia | collected 2016-10-06
ATCGCCCTATCTCTTAAAAACAATATCCTCACCGGCTGGGCTGTCTGAAAATAATCCCACCGAAAATTTGTATCGGTTCATAATCGTCTGTTTATGGACGGACACTAGTTAGATTGCCGTTCATACTTTGCCCAAGTTGACCCATAACCTATGATTGGAATTACTACTATTAAAGCAGCAGCTGTGAATGATGACTTAACCAATAGGTTACCAGACATATCGAGAGTGAGTGAATCAGAACCACCCGCATGCCCTCCCGCTATCGCATAACCTTCTCGAACTTTGCCACCCTCACTCCATTTAAAAACCAGCCAACCATCAGCTGTGTTGTAATCTTCTCCCGCCAAAAATGTTTTTGTTTCTAAGGTAATACCATCACCTATGAAAGTGATTTCAAGCTCGCTTACTGTAACTTGACTGAATCTAACTGTGTCGCAACTTCCCTTCACATTCATATGCAAGGACTGAGGTAAATAGCCAGCGTCGATCACTTCATGAGAACTTGGACGTAATGTCTTTCCCTTGCAATTATAATCGCCAACAATTCTTTTTTCGATATTGCTAATTGAGGTTGCTGGTTTTTCCCAAGCTTCAGGATATGGCGCAGGCGCTATGCTTACGCAGCCATATAGGAAACCGAGCACTAGTGGTGTGTATAGTAGTAATCTTAGGGTGGTATTCACTGATTATTCTTTAGCTATCTAAAGGTGATTATGTGGCTGGCACGAATATTGTGATAGGCCGCCATTTGTTCTCAAATTTTCTCATTCATTTAATGCTATATCAATGACCGCAGTTGGCCGTAGGTCGCCGCTCATTTCTTTAAATCGAGCGTCTGCTTTGCGAAAATTCGTATAGTTCCCAGCCCCGCCATGCATGTCTAAAGGCTGGGATTAATAGCCCCAGTATCTCCTTCTGTGATGCTATTTGCAGGGGTGAATATTGCTCGGGCCATCAGCGAAGCAATCAGGCCAATCTTTCGGGTAGATCACGCGGCATTCTGGATTCTTCCGCGGTAATTAATTCAATCAATGCCGGAACGCCCTCGTCATTTTGTTTCAACGCGCTTGCAATCGCGGGTTTGATCTCACTGATCCCGATGCCTATTTTCGCTTCCCTCACGAAATTAGTGGGTCTGCTGCAGGCGAAACCACTGATAGCGGTCCGCCGAACGAATCGCCAGTTCATGGACGTCGGTACCTTTGATGACCGTAATCGAGATCATGTCGCCGGGTTCGCCCTGGGCCCAGACTTTGCGATAGAAGTCGGCCATGGAAACTATCGGTTTACCGCCGGCCGCCGCAATGATGTCACCGGGCTTAATACCGGCCGCCATAGCGGGTCCGTCGTCGGCAACTCTCTGCACTAGCAATTCGCCCTCAACCTCTACGGTGTAGATGCCGAGCCAAGGCTTGCGGGGTCCGGATGAGCGGCCGTCACTGAGCAGGTCACCCAGCACCGACTTGAGTCGGTCAATCGGAAGGAACATGTTGCCGGGCACCATTAGCTCGCCATCATCGATGGCGTCGCCAACAGTCAACGATCCAATTCCAATCAGTTTTCCGGAAAGTGTTATCAGGGCGGCACCGCCGAATCGGGGGTAGGGAGGTATTGTAAACAAGGCGTCTTCGAGCAAATACTCCCAGTAACCGGCAAACTCTCGCTCACCAGCGAACATGGCTGGGCGTACGGTCTGGGAACCGCCATAGCTGGCGATCAACATTTTTTCCCCCGGAGTCAGCCCGGTCGACGAACCAAGTTCCATCGGTCGGATATTCACATCGGCTGCGGCGCGCAGCAAACCGAACCCCGTCTCGTAGTCATAGACAAGCACTTTGACCGGCACCAGCTCGCCACCCGGAAGCACGATCTCTACCCGCTCGGCTTCGAGAATCAGGTAGCCGATGGTTACAATGAGGCCGTTGGAATCGATAAGCACTCCGGAACCGACCCTCTCTTTGCCGAGAGAATCGGCGGTGCGGGCCTGTGCTGGAACCGTGGCATGAATACCGACCACCGCGGTTAGTAACTCGTCCACACTATCCCAATCGGCCGCGTTGATGGGGGACGACGACAGGACGCCGAGCAACGTAGCGAATAGGGCCACTTGGGGCCAGTTGCGTGATGAAATGTTGGAAACAGTTTCCACAAGCCACTTGTTCACGAGGAGATGGAGTCACTGATGAACGGACATCTAGACTACCACGCCTAGTGGCAAATAGGGTATTAATGTAATGAACCATCCCCACTCCTAGCCGCTACTTGAGAGTCCGCTGTTGGCCGAGGCTGTGTGAAAACGCGATGATAGGTATAATACGAAGGTCTCAGCACTGGGTAAACCGAATGAAGCGTTTCATAGAACGTGAGTCACCGCCTTCGTGCAATATGCGGGCTAGGCATCACCTTTTTTGCATCCAGCAGAAGTGCCTGTGATTTCGGGGTGCGTTCACCGTAACGTGTAAGCTCGCGTTCAAAAACAGCTTTCACCCTGGAGAAATCGATTCCCGCTAAATGTTTGTCCAATTGGAGATGCCCTGAATACAGATTAATGCAGAAACAACATCTTCAGGAGATCACAGCAAGCTGGAGTAATAAATGAGAAAGCTCAGGACGGCGGGCAGGCTCAACTCGATGCTAATTGTTTTGACTTTTCTAACTGTGCGTTTACCACCTTCAATTTTGTTTCAAGCTTTTTCCGCTTTTCCGGATCCTGGGTGGATTCAAGTTTCGCTTCATAGCGGGACTTTTTATCGGCAAGCAACTGTTCTAGTTTTTGCAGTTCCCCGGGCTTTATCGGTCGCCCTTTTGTCTGTTTATCGAAAAGATTTTCAAATTTGTCAATCAGCCTGATGAATTTCATTAGCGCCTCTCCTGAAATGTGGCTTTGCTGCTAGAAAAATATCGACAGTATACGCGTCCACCAACATCAGGCAGTGGAAGCCTCTTTAATTTCTTCTTCATCGAGGATTACCTCCTGGGCCGCTTCTGCAACGAGATCGGCATGCGAGGCCAGTAAAGCCTGAGCGCAGTCGAGCAGGTTTTTCGAGGTTTCATCCGCATAATTAAAATCGTTTAATAGTGACGTTGCCATTGAAGGTGTAATCTGATTATCTTGCAACACCTCGGTAATTCTTGTGTTTAATTCTTCATGCGTGACCAATATTTCCGCTTTAAGCTCATCCATCTCAAGCACAGCAAGCGCATGATCATAGTCATCTTCTTCTCTCAGCCGATAAATTTCTCTGAGGATCATTGCGATTTGATATCTCAGGCGATTGTATTCTTTGCGAATATGCTCATTGTCAGAAAGCATATATTTGGTCGCATTTTTGCGTAAATGTTTGATGTGCTTAACGCATTCAACTATTTCTGTCGCTGCATTGCGCAACCGGAACAGCTCTTCGGAAAATACACTGGACATATTGGATTGGGAGCGTGATATAAAATCAATAATCGCGCCGTAGAGTACTTTAACCTTACTCTCATATAACTCATCCATATCAAAATCATGGATTTCCCGGTCCGCGTCAATGGTTTTTTCAAAGTCCGCTGACTCCAGTATTTCCGTGCGATGCAAATTCATTCCATGGGCCATTAGCTCAAAAGCCGAATCGAACAAATGCCAGACCTCCTTTTTAACCGACACCAGTACGGTTTCCGGGAACTCAATTGCTGCATCGCTGAGGTATTTGGGCTCAGCAACTTCCAGCACTTTCTCGGGGAGTGCCTTAAACAGGTAATCCGCAAGCTGCCGGATCAGAGGAATCATTACCAGTACGCCGGTAACATTGAATAAGGTATGAAACACGGCAAGTTTCATGGTGTAATTGTTGTCGGCTATCCCTACCCTGCTGCTGATCGAATCCACTGCCCAGATGAATTGGCTGATGAATACTATTGCGATAACCCCGGTAACGAGATTGAATATCAAGTGTGCCCCGGCAAGTCGTTTGCCTTGAACATTTGCGCTCAGTGAACCGATAATGGCAGTTATTGTCGTACCGATGTTGGCGCCTATAGCAAGTGCCAGCGAATTCTCATAGGTAATTTGAGCTGCGGCCAACGCGGTTAGAATCAGTACCAGGGTCGCATGACTGGATTGCATGACAACGGTTGCGGCGGCACCTATCGCGGCAAACAGGAACAATCCGGGATACCCCGCTACAGCCAGCGAAGCCAGGTCAAAGCTGTCTTTAAACGCTTCAAATCCTTCCTTCATGTAGTGTATGCCCAAAAACAGGAAGCCAAGTCCCGCCAGGACCGAGCCAATACCTTTCAGGTATTTGGACTTCTGGAACGACAATACGATACCAAATACCAGCATAGGCATCGCGTATGCCGAGATTTTTACTTTCAGCCCAAAAGCGGCCACCAGCCAGGCGCCGGTTGTGGTACCGATATTGGCACCAAAAATGATGCCAATTCCGCCAACCAATGTAACCAGTCCTGCACTGATAAAAGAAATGGTGATCACCGAAACCAGCGAACTTGATTGCATCACCGTTGTCGAAACAATGCCAAACAGCAAACTTTTCCAGGTCTTGTCGGTGGTTTTTTGTAACAGTTTTTCTAACACACCACCGGTAAAAGCCTTGAACCCGCTTTCGAGGAAAAGCATGCCAAATAAAAATATTGAAACGCCGTCTGCTATTTCTTTGAAATCAGGGCTGATCCAAAAACCATATGCGAGAATTACCAGTATGCTAGGTAATAGTACTTTTTTAAGCATCGCGATCTCCTCTAACAAGCTTAACTAGCCAATTTACATTAAGACATTACTCGGAGTTGTTGATTATCTGGGATAATATTACTTATTTTCCCGCAGCTCCTCCCACAGGCTGCCCCATTAACAATAATGGCTGCCAATGTAACTGGACTTTTGTTGCTAACTTTACCACACAAAAGTCTGAAACGATTAGCCTGAAAAAGGGCGACCCGCTGTCCGCGCGATAAATGCTTGTGGAGTCTTGAACCAGGTGGGCTTAGATAACATCATAAAATCAATTGATGTCTCGATTCCTACCGGGTACGGGCTTTCATAGACTACCTGATCGAGTGTTTTGCGGGAGTTCCCTATCGAGACAAATACTCAAATACTCAGTAACCTGGCATTGACTTTAAAGGTGCTTTCAACTTAACTGAAATTACAGTTGTTTTAATGAAAGTCTGTATTTATTTATAAATTGACGGGCCAATAAATATACTGGATATCGCTACAAAGACCTTTACCAGGTAAAAAATTACATTTTGAATTTTGCAGACAAAGTGGCTTTTGTGACAGGTGCCGGCGGTGGCATGGGTTTCCGCATCGCCAGCGATTTAATAAATGCTGGGGCCAGTGTGTTGATGTTCGATATCAAACCCATGCCCGAGGAAATTCCCGGGAGTTCCGAAAAATCGCTTTACGTTCAAGCCGATTTAACCGACGAGTCAGCAGTGGCGGCCTCGGTTGAAAAAGCTGTGGAATTGTTTGGTGGCATCGACTATCTCGCCAATGTAGCGGGTGCGCTGTGGTTTGACCGTGATAAATCCGCACTGGAAATCGATCTTGGTGTGTGGGACCAGGTCATGGCAGTCAATTTAAAAAGCATGGTGCACACGACGAGGCACATCGTGCCGCATATGCGCAACCGCGGCGGTGGTGCGATGGTGCATTTTTCCTCCACCCAATGTCTGCGCGGCGACCCCGCGCCGCAAGATGCCTACCAGGCCGCCAAGGCTGGCGTGGTGGCATTTTCCAAATCACTGGCAATTCAATTAGCCAGCGATAATATTCGCTCTAACGTGATTTATCCCGGACCAAGTGAATCGCCGATGCAGGATCGCTGGAAAGCTAATCCCGAAGCACGGGCGGCCACCGCTGAAGCGATACCGCTGGGCAGAGTGGGAACGGTCGAAGATATGTCTAATTCCTGTCTGTTTTTGTTGTCCGACAGGGCGTCATTTATTACCGGCACCGAATTACTGGTTGATGGCGGCCTACAGGCGAAACCCTGAACTGGAGGGCATAAACCGGTTCCCACCGCTTGGTGTTACCTGTTGGTTCTCTACGGACAACGCCATAGCTTCTCAATATAACCCAATGTTCACCTCCCCTACTCAAGATTCGAACCCACTCAAGGGTACTGACAAACAAACTACCCTCAGAGCTAACCGGTAAGGCAGACATACCTAACCTTGACACTAACTTTAGCCCGTCATTCCAGCGAATGCGGCAATCTTAAAAAACAGAGCCACCATCACAAGGTCCCCGCTTCCGCGGGAATGACAAATATTTTAAGTTTCCAGAATAACAGCGATGCCCTGCCCCACGCCTATACACATGGTACAAAGTGCGCGCTTACCACCGGTACGCTGCAACTGGCGCATGGCGGTAATGACCAGCCGGGCACCACTCATACCGAGCGGATGCCCTAATGCGATGGCACCGCCCTGCGGATTAATCCTCGGGTCATCGTCGGCCAGCCCTAGCAGACGGGTACAGGCCAGCGCCTGAACTGCAAACGCCTCGTTGAATTCGAGCAGATCCAGATCATCCATGGTTAATCCCAGATGCTTAAGTAGTTTTTTTGTGGCTGGTACCGGACCAATTCCCATTATACGTGGGGGAACTCCAGCGACCGCCATACCGAGGATGCGCGCTTGCGGCTCCAGATTGTGACGCTTTACTGCATCCTCCGAGGCCAGAAGCAAGGCCGCAGCGCCGTCATTAATACCCGAGGCATTTCCGGCAGTTACAGTACCCTGTTCAAAAATAGGTTTAAGTTGTGCCAGTTTTTCCAGGGTGGTAGCACGCGGATGCTCATCCTGATCAACTACCAGCGCATCGGCTTTACGCTGGGTGATATTAACCGCCACGATTTCGCTGGCAAGGCGGCCGTCCTTTTGTGTATTAGCAGCTTTAGTCTGGCTCCAGAGAGCGAAGCGATCCTGGTCTTCACGGTTAATTTGATAATCCATGGCAAGATTTTCAGCCGTTTTTGGCATGGCCTCGGTACCATATAGCTTATCCATTTGCCTGTTGATAAATCGCCACCCCATCGTGGTGTCATACATCGCGGGTGAGCGATCGAATGCTGAATTCGCTTTGCCGATAACAAACGGAGCACGCGACATACTTTCAATGCCGCCCGCAATGATCATATCAGCCTCGCCGGACTTGATCGTATTAGCGCAGAGGCCGACCGCATTCATACCTGAACCACACAAGCGGTTAATGGTACTGGCCGGTACTTCCTGGGGTAGCCCTGCGAGCAGCGCGGCCATACGCGCGACGTTGCGGTTGTCCTCGCCTGACTGATTGGCGCAACCGAGCATTAAGTCATCCACGGCTGCCCAGTCAACGCCGGGATTGCGATCCATTAATGCTTTAATCGGAATAGCAGCCAGATCATCAGCACGGACAGTGGAGAGAGCGCCGCCGTAACGACCGATGGGCGTACGGATTCCATCACAAATAAAAACGTCAGTCATTTTCTGCCTCTGAATAATAGCCCGGGCTCGGAGGCCGGGGTGACGGCGGCCCGGAAACCGGGTTGTTAAGCAATCTTACTCTTCGCTTAGCATTTCCTTAATTTTACGAAATCCACCCAGCATGACATGCGCGAGGATATCGACCTCCTACTCAGTCATCACCGTGGAGAGTGTGCCCGAGCAGGTATTAATCATCATAATACCGTTATCGAACAGGTGCTCCAACAACAGTTTAAGCCTCGCGTTTTCTTCGGCTGTCACGGGTGCTGCGCGATAGTTGACAGGTGGTTCAGGCTTCGTGTGGACTCTAAACATTGAACCGCCACCGGTGACACTGGCAGGAATATGCGTAATGCGGATCGCTTCCTCGAGTTGAGAGCGGGCGTATTCTGCCAACGCATTCAATTTCGATACGGCTGCACAGGTACTCGCGTAATGAATGCCCACCTCCGTAGCCAGAGTAAATGCTGTGCCCTTTTTTAACTGCTCGCTAACTGCCGTATTGAAATATCCTGGATGGAATTACCCATCGCTCTCCACTATCAGCTCACAGCCTGTTCTTTGCCGTACATACTCGAGGTCAACACCTGGAGCCAGCTCTACTAGCTTAAATCCCTCAGTAGTAACATCGATCACTGCCAGGTCGGTAAAAATACGGCTGACCACAGCCTTGCCGGTCAATGGAAAGCTGCAGGATTCCACCAGCTTGGGCTCGCCGGTTTTGGTGCAGTGCTGGGTAATGATGTAAATAGTCTTAACCCCCGCCACCAGGTCCATGGCGCCACCCACTGCCGGGATGGCGTCGGGTGAACCGGTTGACCAGTTAGCCAGATCACCAGCCTGTGAAACCTGCATCGCACCCAGAACACAAATATCGATATGGCCACCGCGAATCATTGAAAAGCTGTCAGCATGATGAAAATAGGCTGCACCGGGAATAGCGCTTACCGGCTTTTTCCCCGCATTAATAAGCTCTGGATCTTGTTCATCGGTTTCCAGTGCGATGCCCATTCCCAATAAACCATTCTCAGTGTGATAAATAACCTCCCGGCCCTCGGGCACATACTGAGCCACTTTTTCGGGGATACCAATGCCCAGATTGACATAGGCGCCATCGGGAATATCGAGCGCTGCCCGTTTGGCCATCTCTTCACGGTCCCAGCCGGGCGATTCAGTCAATGCGATAGCGCTCATGGGTACGTCCTGCCGTCATTGACAAGCCTGGATTCGTACGCCGGATTAGCAACGGTGACGATACGATCAACAAAAATTCCCGGAGTCACTATAACTTCCGGATCGATCTCACCTACTTCCACCTGTGCGTCTGTTTGCACAATAGTTATGTCTGCCGCCATGGCCATAATTGGCCCGAAATTGCGTGCCGTCTTGTTATAGACCAGGTTGCCATAACGATCGGCGCGAGCGCATTTCACCAGTGCAAAATCGGCTTTCAGACCATGTTCCATGATGTAATCACGACCTTCAAAACTGCGCACTTCTTTACCTTCAGCCAGTGGTGTGCCAACCGAGGTAGCGGTGTAAAAAGCCGGGATACCGGCACCGCCTGCCCTGATACGTTCCGCTAAAGTCCCTTGCGGCACCAGCTCCAGCTCGATATCACCACGGTGGTACAGATCGGGGAAAACAGTGGAGTTGGCCGTGCGTGGGAACGAGCAAATCATTTTCGCGACCTGTTGGTTCTCGATCAGCGCGGCCAGGCCCACATGCCCACTACCGGTATTATTATTCACCACGGTAAGGTCCTTAGCACCCAGGTCGATTAACGCATGAATCAACTCGATCGGGCTTCCGGCTTCACCAAAACCACCGATCATCACGGTCGCGCCATCAAAAATGTCGGCCACTGCCTGCGCGACAGAACCTGTTGTTTTATCAATCATTGCGGTCGATCCGATTCCAGCTAGCCCGCAACCTTATGCAAGGGTATGCTCTGCTCGGCAACACCCTCGAATAACCCGGCTTCGTCGTAGAGCACACGATCGTTATAACCACTGAACCAGATTGCTTCCGGATTGCGGCCGAGGATCGTCACTTTACCGCGATCAGGCGCATCTGCCGCACCACGCAACAGCTTCATGATGACCAGGCCATTCTCACCGCCCGGTACACCAGGCATGGTATCATTGGTCACCGCAGCCACTTCGGTTTTACCCTTGTAGTGAGTGATAGACAGACGTGCATGGGTCTCTACACCGGACAGTCCTTTCTGCGATTCGTTGAGAATATGCCAGGCTTCTTCAATCGGCACATTAAATGCCTTGTGGCCGACGATATCTCTACCGCAAAAGTAGTAGTGGTTTTCTACCCCGTTGCGCTTGAGTTCCCGCTGCTGGATACGCAAAGCATCGGAATCGTTATTAATGCCACGGATAATAGGCGCCTGGTTGTCGACATTAAGCCAGTTGCGGCTACGTAACTTTTTCACCGCCCGTTTGGTGGCATCCACCCACTGCAGACCGCCTTCGGGATCATCCATATAGTTCCCATCGGCATCCTTCTTAAGGAACTCATCCGGATGGTTAAAGTGAATCATCATCCTGACACTGACACCCGGATAAATTTCATGAAACTTATCCATCATATCGAAGAATGTGTCGTCAAAACGATCAGGGTAAAAACCTAGCTCTTTAGTTCCGATACGGATATTCTCGACGCCAACTTCAGCCAACGCCGATAACCATGCGGCAATATTTTTATTACTAAGCACCATCGGATCACCACCAGACATCAGGATTTCACGCAACTTTTCACGACCGCTATCTGGATGCCTGCCACCATTCTCAGCAACCTCCCTGTTGTGCGCTTTTACGTAGTCGATAATTTCGCCAATTTGTGCCAGACCTTTTGGCGCCACGGTTCCGTCGGGGCGCTCCACATCTTTCCTCGCAATTAGCTCCTCGCGGTAACAAAACCGGCAGTGCGCCGAACAGGTCGAGGCAACATAAATTAATCCCAGTTCATATTTGTGAATCAAGCCCTCTACCGGGCTGTAATCCATCTGCTTGCCAGGGTCGGGGGCTCCATCGAGATCGTAGGTTTCTTTAGGACTGGCTTTTACCAAAACCTGAAGGGGTGCGCTATTTTTCGCCAACTCGAAATAATGGCGGGTCATTTTTACCGGCATCCGCGCCTCGACATCCTTTAGCGTACCTTTTAAATCAATTAATGCTTTTAATTCGTCAACACTGTAAAAAGACTGCATGTCTTCCGGCACTTTGCCGTCCACAAACTTTTTCAGCCCGGTTATGATTTGGCGCTCGTACTTGCCATTAGTGACCGAGTCCAAAAAAGCCTGTTCTTTTTCCGAGGGCACATACTTTTCTGCCGTTGACATATTAACCACCTGTATTTGAGTAGATGTACACTTTTAGTTATATGCCCTTAACTCATGCATCTCGCATAGCAGGCACATAAAAAACAGGCCGGGGAATAAAACTCATTAGATGACTTTCACCAGGCGGCCTATAGAATAAACACTAGCATAGTATAAATAAGGCGCATTTTTGGGCAAACGACTTTATTTCACTAGGCCATGAGGTATAGTAATGGCTTATGCCATATCAACGACGACTATTGCCTAGCACCAGCATGATGGCAGCATTTGATGCAGCAGCCAGAACCGGCAGTTTTACCAATGCGGCCAGGGAACTCAATCTAACCCAGGGAGCCATCAGTAGACAGGTTAGCGCCCTGGAAAATCAACTGGATGTAGCTCTGTTTAAAAGAATTCGCAATACCATCCAGCTAAGCAATGCCGGCAAAATATACGCCACCGAAATTCACGCAGCGCTGCAGGCTATTCGCAAAGCCTCACTGAATGCGATGACCGATCCGATGATCGGCACGTTGAACCTGGCAATTCTGCCTACCTTTGGCACCCGCTGGCTAATGCCCCGGTTTCCTTTATTCCTGAAGGAAAATCCGGACATTACGGTAAATTTTGTCTCCAAACTTTCACCCTTTGACTTCCAAAGTGAAGATCTGCATGCCGCAATTCACTATGGTTTACCGGATTGGCCCGGCACAGTCAGCTCATTTCTGATGAGTGAAAAATCTGTGCCCGTTTGCTCACCAGAATTCCTCAGCCAAAATCCCCTAAAAAATACCGAGGCTCTAAGCCAGCTACCATTGCTGCACCTGGCTACCCGGCCCGATGCCTGGAAAAACTGGTTTGATTCAAATGGACTCGAGTTACCCAGGGCCCATGGTATGTTATTTGAGCAGATTTCAATTATTGCCCAGGCAGCGGTGGGGGGATTGGGCGTAGCCCTGTTACCCAAATTTCTGATCCAGAGTGAGCTTGACCGGGGTGAGCTGCTGGTTGTCGTCGATAAGCCGTTACACACCGATGCGGGTTATCACCTGATTACACCAGTCGATAAATCAGATTATGCGCCGATCGCTGCTTTTCGCAGTTGGATCCTGAAAATGGCGAACCCAAAAAGCATACAAACGACACTCTAAATTTTTTATGACGGCGCAAAAGTGAGAGATATCAAATGACTATCAGGAAGCTTGCGCTAATGGGCAACCCTATATTGAGCCGTATTGCAGAACCTGTGAAAGATCCTATGGCTCCGGAGATTGCCCGACTTGTGGAGGATATGAAGGTATAGCCAGTCTTGCAGGATATGGTCGATGCCTGGTCCGGTTGTGGTAGTTGAAAATTAGCTCTGGTTTAGTATCACGCCAAACTGTACCGATGATTGAAATTCCCTTGCAGACTTCGCTCACTATGATAGACAATCATCCGGGTTGGATTTTTACCGATTAAAAATCCTCAATTTTACCGACAGGTTATATGTACATGCTCTTTTATGACTTTATCCTGACACTTTCGTACCAGACGCTGCCGAATAACGTTGTTGCGATCATTAAGCGTAGCCTGCTCGATACTATCGGCGTCGGCGCCGTAGGCAGTACAACAAAATTATCTGCCATCACGCGACAATTTGCCTGCGAGCATATGTCTGCAGGGTCCAATGGGCCGAGAGCGCGATTACTGTTCGACGGTCGATGCGTCAGCCCTATGGGCGCGGCCATGGCCGGTGCTTTCACAATCGATTCGATCGATGCCCATGACGGCTATTCGGCGGTAAAAGGCCATGCCGGTTCGGGGGTTCTGCCGGGAGTGCTGGCTTTTGTCGATGATCTGCAGCGTAGCGGCAAAAAGATCTCCGGCCGGGAGTTGCTGACTGCTCTGGCGATCGGATACGAGATCGCCTATCGATCGGGCCTCGCCATGCACGCGACCTGTGCTGACTATCACACCTCCGGTGCCTGGACAGCAGTGGGTGTGGCAGCGGCAGGCGCCAGGTTGCTAGGACTGGACAAAGACCATCTGCGCCACGCGATGGGTATAGCGGAATATCATGCTCCACGCAGCCAGATGATGCGCTGTATCGATCATCCCAGCATGTTGCGGGACGGCGTCGGATGGGGTTCACCAGCCGGGGTGAGCGCCGCCTACATGGCGCAAATGGGGTTCACTGGCGCACCCGCGATTACTGTCGAGGGCGAAGATGAAGTAACGCGCCAACACTGGACCGATCTGGGGCAGCGCTGGGAAATCGCCAATACTCACTATAAGGCCTATCCGGTTTGCCGCTGGGCACACTCCTCAATTGAAGCCGCCGATAAATTGATGCTTCAACATAATCTCACCAGCGCCGATATTAAAGCTACACGTATCCGCACATTCCATTACGCCAGTCGTCTTGCCGGCCATGAACCACAAACCCTCGATGAATTGACCTATGCACTGGCTTTCCCGATGGCGATCATGATCGTCAAACGGCGGATCGGTGCTGAAGAACTAGTCGAAGAGGTCCTGCACGATCCGGAAATACTGCGCATCAGCAAGGCCACTGAAATCGTCGACTCCGACCACTACACAAAAATCAGCACCCGCCAACGCTGGGCCGATGTAACGCTTTATCTGCAAGACGGTCACGAAATTCAATCGGAACCCAATACACCGAGGGGGGATCCGGAAGACCCGCTTTCAGACGAGGAAATCAGCGCAAAATTTCATCTGCTGTCGAACCCGGTGATCGGCGAAAAACGGGCCGTCACCATCGAAGAGCGGATTAACCAGGTAGACGACAGCGAATTTGACCTGGAACATCTATTAGAACTGGTTCTGGCGCCTGCTGACTAAAAAATTTTTGTCATTCCCGTTGCAGCCTCCGAACTGTAGGTTGTGGGTGAGCTCGCCTAAAGTGCCTACTTTTGGTGCGAAGCCCAACAGTCAATAAGCTACGTTAGACTGGAGTTGGGGTTCGTTTCAGTCACCCCAACCTACGCTGAATTCTTTCACACCCTCGTCCGCGGGAATAACCAATTTGAACGATAACTTACCCGTACAGTCCCAATAATATAACGGTATGTTTGAACGACAGAAATCGTATGATCTGGTCGTTTTCAGAATTGTGTTAAGGGTATGCGCTTTTAACTAGTTATTGAGGCGGATCGAGTGAAGCAGCCATCGCACAGGCATGAGATTTTATTAATCAGAATGTTTTTTCTGATTGCATTGCTGATCGCTTTATCGGCCTGCGGGACTAGCGGGACCCGGTTGCCCGACCTGAAGCGCATCTATGAAGTCAGTGCCAATTACCCAGATCAGCCACCCGTAGTGTTTATCCATGGTGCATTTGGATCCCGCTTACGCGACAAAGTAACACAGAAAGAAATTTGGCCAGGCGGGTTTTCTAATCTATTGTTTGGAAAATTCCCCAACCTTGCTCTGAGCCTGGAGCCTGCTTCACTTGTTCCATTAGAGGATAATCTCGAAGCTTACTCGCTGGTCAAGCGAATTGCGGGGCGCGATTATTACCGCGGCATAATCAATACGCTGGAAAATGCGGGTGGTTATTTGCCTACTCAACCGGGCACGCCATCGTCGGGTATATCGCGCCGGCTATATCTTTATGTTTACGACTGGCGTCAAGATATCGCCAGCAGTGCAGCCGGGCTTGGCGAGTTTATCGAGCAGATTAAAACCGACTATGACGATCCAGCCCTCAAGGTCGATATAGTCAGTCATAGCATGGGGGCCTTGATCACCCGGTACTACCTACGCTACGGAAAACAGGATGTCCTGGACTCGGACGAATTCATTGTAACCGGCAAAGGAGCCCGCCACGTGCGCAAGGTGGTCATGCTGGGATCACCTAATTATGGCTCCATTAAAGGGCTGCAAAATATCATGTTCGGTTACGATATTGGCTTGAACACTATACCTATAGAGGTACTCGGCACCATGCCAAGCACTTACCAGATTATGCCTCACCCAGATCGTGACTGGATGGTGGATATCCAGGGTAAACGCAGTGATCGTGACCTGTATGATAAAAATGTCTGGAAGAAAAATAAATGGGGCCTTTTTGACGAGAATGCTCGACAGAGGATACGAGATCAATTCGAAACCGATGAATCGGCAGGCCAATATCTGGATCTGCTGGAGAGGTTCATGGATAAATACCTGGTGCGGGCAAGACGCTTTCATCGTGCGATAAGTGCTCCCTATCCTGACTCGCGTGTCAAATATATCGTGTTCGGAGGAGACTGCCATCTCACGCCGGCAAGATGTCTAGTGGAGAATGTCGCTGGAAAAATGCACATACGAATACGGCCGGCAGATATTGTGAAGCCGCAAGCAAACATAGATTATCAGAAGCTGATGCTTGAGCCCGGCGATGGCATCGTAACAAAACCTTCTCTACTAGCCCGGAGCTCACTAGAATCATCCCCGGTTAGCACAACCGAAGGCGCATTTCCCTTAGCATATACCATGTTTCTGTGCGAACGGCACTCAAAGCTGACGGGAAACATTAGTTTTCAGGATAACCTGTTAAACGTTTTGCTGATACAGCAAGTTATTGAATCGCGAGTGGAATCGTTACGTTAACCAATCTAGTGTCTAGATATTAACTCGACGAAAAATCTATGTGGTTAACGTCGATTGATAAGCTTGAGACATTTTTTGCATCGTCTCCCTGGATGCCGGGGTCGTGCCCTGAATTGGTGTACACCTGTGATAGCTGCGAAGAACGCCAGGTGGAGCTAATGCGCTTGCGGCACCTGCACTATTATAATTGAGACAAGCCATCAGATGATACTATTTATATACCCCCTTTCTCTACTTGCTGAAAAAATACTGAGGGTTCTGGAAAATTGGCAGGGTTCCCGATGTATTTTTTCCTGACCGGCATCGCCCTGCTGTGCGCGATCCTCGGCCTGTTTTGGCTAATGGACCGCCTGGAGAGTCCATTGCTCGTTCGTCTCGCCTATTCTGGCCTGGTTGCCCGCCTGGCGGTGGTCGGCGCCGTCTTTGCAATGCTCGGACTTCTGCTAATGCTGTCCGAGTTTGCCGAACGCTGGGCGATGTGACGGAAGTATCTGATTTGCATCGGAACCAGAAACCGAAACATAAATTATTAACAGTTGCTGTTCCCGCAAGCAGCCGTCCATTTTACAACTAGCAACAAGCGCTTTTAGCAGGTACTGGAAGTTCGGTAAGCCTGGGTCAATTGCCAGGCGCGAGGTACCGCTAGCCGATGCATCCAATAGATTACGCCTGGTTCATTCGGACCGCAGATTTTACTTGAGCCAGCGCGATTTTCCTGGCTTTCCCGTAAAGATAGTGCGCCGCAACACTTGTTACTTCGCGATGTCTAAATTAAGGATCAGGCGCGATAGAGGATTAATGCATCGTTCATATAGCCTGCAGGCTTAGCCCGGCGTCTCGTCACCCGCCTCGTGTACAGATGCATCCGCACAAACGTAGCTATTCGTTACCTTGCCCTCTTGTATTGAATCAAGCAATACATCAAAGCGCCACAGGTGGTGCAGGTGTTTTAAAACTTCTGTTGCATCGTCTTTATCTAATGGAATACGATCATGCTGGATATGTTGCAGGCTCAGGGATCGATTGCCACGTAGATCAACTTCAAAGACCTGAATGTTCGGCTCCTGCTTGCTCAGATTGTACTGATTGGCGAGTTCTTCTCGAATGCGAAGGTAGCCATTATCATCGTGGATCGCGGTTACTTCGATTTCCTCGTTTTTGTCGTCGTCAAGAATATTGAATAACTTCAAATTGCGAATCACCGCGGGCGAAAGATATTGCAGGATGAAGCTTTCGTCTTTGAAATCCTCCATCGCGTGATGGAGAGTGTCCAGCCAGTCCTTGCCGGCAAATTCCGGAAAAAAACGCCTGTCCTCGTCTGTCGGCGCTTCACAAATACGCCGAATATCGGTGAACATTGCGTAACCGAGCGTGTAGGGATTAATGCCGTTGTAGTTAGGAGAGTCGTATTCAGGCTGGAATATCACATTGGTATGTGATTGCAAGACTTCCAGCATGAAGCCATCATTCACCAGGCCTTCGTCGTACAGTGTATTCAGTAAAGTGTAGTGCCAGAAGGTGGCCCAACCTTCATTCATCACCTTGGTTTGTCGCTGTGGGTAAAAATACTGAGAAATTTTGCGCACGATTCGCACGATCTCTCGTTCCCATGGCTCCAATAGTGGCGCGTTCTTCTCGATAAAATAGAGCAGGTTTTCCTGTGGCTCCTCGGGAAAGCGCGGCCCGTCTACATCGGAAGCCTCGTCCTTCTGCGGGACGGTACGCCACAAATCGTTTACCTGCTGTTGCTGGTATTCTTCTCTTTCGATCTGCCGTTGCTGTTCCTGCTCAGCGGAGATTGGATTCGGCCGGCGAAATCGGTCGACGCCGTAATTCATTAGCGCGTGACACGAATCGAGTAGCGCTTCGGTTGCTTCAAGGCCATGCCGTTCTTCGCAATCGGCAACATAGCCCTTGGCGAACACCAGATAGTTGACGATTGCGCTCGCATCTGTCCAGGTCTTGAACAGATAGTTACCCTTGAAGAGCGAATTGTGTCCGAAGCAGGCATGTGCGATGACCAGTGCCTGTAACGCCAGCGTATTCTCTTCCATCAGATAGGAGATACAGGGGTTTGAGTTGATCACCAGTTCGTAAGCGAGACCCATGTGGCCACGCTTGTACTTCTGCTCTGTACTGAGGAATTGTTTACCGAGCGACCAGTGATGATAACCAAGCGGCATGCCGGTTGAGGAATAGGCATCCATCATTTGCTCGGCGGTGATTATTTCTATTTGATTTGGATAGGTATCAAGCCGATAGCCTTCGGCAATCCGGCCGATTTCAAGCTCGAGGTTCTCAAGATTTTCAAAGGTCCATTCGGAACCCTCGACGATAAGTGTTGTTTCGCTCATTCGGACTTTTTCTCGAACAGTTCGTGGAACACGGGAAAAATGTCGGCGGTTTCAGAAACCCTCTTCATCGCGAAGCTGTCGCCATGTTTTTCCAGAAGCGACTCATATGCATTCCATAGCGCCTGGTGTTCGCGTTTCGTGATTTCAACGTAAGCGTAAAACTGTACCAGCGGCAGAATGCTGTTCATCAGTAGATCGCGGGCTTTTGGCGAGTCATCCTGCCAGTTCTCACCGTCCGAAGCTTGTGCGGCATAGATATTCCAGTCGGCTAACGGATAGCGGTCGCGTATGACTTTCAGCATCATTTCTAGCGCGCTGGAGACAACTGTGCCACCGGTCTCCCGCGAATAGAAGAACTCTTCCTCGTTGACTTCACTTGCGACGGTGTGATGGCGAATAAAGATGACGTCAATCTTCTTGTAAGTCTGCTTCAGAAACAGGTGTAGAAGGATAAAGAATCGTTTGGCCAGATCCTTGACATCCTGCGTCATCGATCCCGACACATCCATCAGGCAAAACATCACCGCATTGCTGGTCGGCAGTGGCTGCTGAATAATGTTGTTGTACTTCAGGTCAAAGTCGTCAAGGAAGGGGACGTGGTTCAGGCGTCGCTCGAGGCGATTGAGTTCGGCTTTTATTTCACTGATTCTATCTTCGTCGCCGTCATTCTCTTCCAGGGCCGCCAATTCCTTTTCGAGTAGTTTGATCTGACGCCGAATAGCGCCACCGAGTGCGATGCGGCGAGCCTTGGCGCTGCGTAGAGACTGCAAAACATTAAGTCGAGCGGGTATCCCCTCGTTAGTGTAGCCGCCCTTGATGTATTTGAATGCCTCGGTTTCCTTGAGTTGTTTCTTTACGAGATTCGGTAGCTCAAGGTCTTCAAACATGAAGTCGAGGAACTCCTGGCGAGATAGCTCGAACACGAATTCATCCATGCCCTCGCCAGTATTGCTGGCCTCACCACCGCCACCGTCGCCAGCGCCGCCCTCCGGGCGCTTTATCTTGTCACCGGTGATGAATTCCTTGTTGCCGGGCAGGACACGATGCTGGCGGCCACCGCGGCCGTGACGAAAGATGGGCTCAGACACGTCCTTCCTTGGGATACTGATCTGATCCCCACGGTCGGTATCCGTAATACCGCGTTTATTGACCGCATCGGCAACGGCTTCCCTGATGTGTTTGCGGTAACGCCGCAGGAAGCGCTGCCGGTTAACCGCGCTCTTGTTGCGGCCCTGTGGTCTTCGATCGATGATCAGAAAGGCCACTGAACATCACTGGGATTTGCGTACGCGCAGATACCATTCCGACAACAGGCGCACCTGCTTCTCGGTGTACCCGTGGTCGGTCATTCTGCTAACGAAATCCTTGTGCTTGTCCTTGTCGTCCTTGGACGCCTTGGGGTTGAAAGAGATCACCGGTAACAGGTCCTCGGTGCTGGAGAACATATTCTTCTCGATAATCAGCTTCAGTTTCTCGTAGCTGTTCCAGGCCGGGTTATTACCGTGATTTGATGCTCGTGCCCGTAGCACGAAATTGACAACCTCGTGGCGGAAATCCTTCGGGTTGCTGATGCCCGCTGGCTTCTCTATTTTCTCGAGTTCATCGTTTAACGCGGCATGATCGAGGTTTTCTCCCGTATCCGGATTACGGAAATCCTGATCCTGTATCCACAGATCGGCGTAGGTGATGTAACGATCGAATATGTTCTGACCGTATTGCGAATAGGATTCCAGGTATGCGGTCTGAATTTCCTTGCCGATATACTCGATGTAACGGGGCGTTAGAAATTCCTTTAGGAAATTCATGTACTTGTCGTGTAACTCGACAGAGAACTGCTCCTGCTCGATCTGCTTTTCAAGGACGTAGAGGAGATGTACCGGATTGGCGGCCACCTCCGACGCATCGAAGTTGAACACCTTGGACAAGATCTTGAAGGCGAATCGCGTGGACAGCCCGTCCATACCCTCGTCGACGCCGGCGTTGTCACGATATTCCTGAATCGATTTTGCCTTCGGGTCGACATCTTTCAGATTCTCGCCGTCATATATACGCATCTTTGAATAGATGCTGGAATTCTCTGGCTCCAGGAGTCTTGTTAGCACGCTAAACTGCGCCAGCATGGTCAACGTATCCGGCGCGCATGGCGCTTCTTTGAGGGAACTGTTTCGCAGTAGCTTCTGGTAGATTTCAACCTCTTCGGTTACCTGCAGGCAGTAAGGCACCTTGACGATGTATACTCGATCGATGAAAGCTTCGTTATTCTTATTGTTCTTAAACGACTGCCATTCTGCCTCGTTCGAGTGTGCCAGCACGACGCCGTCGAAAGGAATCGAACCGATGGATTCTGTGCCGTTGTAGTTTGCTTCCTGAGAGGCGGTCAGCAACGGATGTAATACTTTAATTGGTGCCTTGAACATCTCGACAAATTCAAGAATACCCTGGTTAGAGTGGCACAGGCCACCTGAAAAACTGTAGGCATCTGGATCGTTCTGTCTGAATTCTTCCAGTTTTCGGATATCAACTTTCCCAACCAGTGCAGAAATGTCCTGATTGTTTTCGTCGCCGGGTTCTGTCTTGGAAACCGCGACCTGATTGAGTATTGACGGGTACTGTTTGACGACGCGGAACTGACTGATATCGCCGTTGAATTCCTTGAGCCGCTTTGCCGCCCAGGGGGACATGATGGTGGTGACGTAACGTTCGGGAATCCCATACTCTTCCCGCAGGATTTGTGCATCTTCACTCGGGTCGAATAAGCCCAGTGGTGATTCATGCACGGGCGAACCTTTTAATGAATAAAAGGGCACGTTCTCCATCAGCTCTTTTAGCTTTTCTGCGAGCGACGATTTGCCGCCGCCAACCGGGCCCAGCAGGTAGAGAATCTGCTTTTTCTCTTCCAGTCCCTGTGCCGCATGTTTGAAGAACGAGACAACTTGTTCGATGCATTCTTCCATACCATAAAAGTCACCGAATTCCGGATATCGCATGATAATTTTATTGGAAAAAATCCTGCTGAGACGGGCATCTTTCGACGTATCAACCTGTTCGGGCTCACCGATGGCTAGAAGTAGTCGTTCTGCGGCCGTGGCGTAAGCTGTAGAATCTGTTTTGCAGATCTCCAGGTATTCATTAAGACCGTATTCTTCTTGTTCTGTATCTTCGTATCGCGTCTGGTAATTGCTGAAGATACTCATTACTTTTGCTCCTGCGCTAGGCATCTGTTAAGTTTTGGTATCCTCAAAAGTATAGGCTAAAATCTTCAAAAGATTAGTCATATTTTCGTTGCCGATCCCGTACTCGATCCTGATTCCGATGTTAATTCCTTAGACAGTAATTGTTAAATAATGTTCTTGGCTTGTGCCTGAAGCTACTAATATGAAAAATTATCAGCCCCAACTGTTAGGACAATACCCCTGGCAGTCATTTTCTACCGCACCAGGCGAAAGGGCATTGCAAAAAATTTATCGGCGTGCCGATTATGCGCTTGAGAAACTGCCGATCACCAGGATTCGCCAGGCCTAAATATCGTTGATAGCACCCTCCAGTTTGCCGACATTACTGGAAGAATAGTTGATGACGAGGGCAGGTTTATTTCGAATTATGAAATTGTAGCCAAAAACATGACTACAGGCAGGCAGTACGGTAGGCTCTCCCGGTAAAAAATTGAAAAGAGAGAAATATATATGGACAAACTAAGCAAAGAAAGCTGTGAAGCCTGTCGCGCTGATGCACCAGGCATCAGCGACAAGGACCTTAAAAAACTGATGCCTAAAATTCCGGACTGGGGCGTCGTGGTGGTAGACGAGGTTATGCGGATGTCCCGTGAATTTAGCTTTAAGGATTTTGAGCAGGCAATGTCCTTTTCAAATCGCGTCGGCAACATTGCCGAAGCGGCAGGGCATCATCCTGCAATCTTGACGGAATGGGGCAAAGTTACCGTGACCTGGTGGAGCCATAAAATTAAGGGCTTGCACAAGAACGATTTAATCATGGCGGCCCGAACCGACGAGGTGTTCGAGGAGTAGTCTGGAAGATTTCCTGGTATTGCCCTCGAAGCGAGCCGGGTCTGGGCGAAGCAACGACAAACCAATGATAAGGTAGTTTCTTGTTTACTATTAACCCGGTGACTCGCAATACGCGGAATTACAAATCAGGTCCGCAATCTGGTTTGCGCATTGAAATGGTTGTTACTTGCTTCTGATTATTTTTTCCATAATCGAGGTATTCGCCTCGATCTCTGCTTCGGTAAAACCGCAGAAGCCCAACAACAATCCATTTTGTATTTCACCCTGTGCGTAATGTGCCGATAACGCAGCGGTAATGACACCTTCACGACTGGCCGCTTCGACTATTGCCTGGTCGTCATAACCTGCGGGTAGCCTGGCGAGCAATTGCATGCCTGCCGCGAAGTCTTCGAATCGAACGATATCGCCCAATTTCTCGTGCAATGTGTTAAGCAAAAATTTTCGTCGTTCGCCGTAGATTCGCCGCACGCGTCTAATATGCCGGTAGAATTCACCGCTGTCCATGAATGATGCCAGGGCACGTTGCGAAGCGGTTGCCGCTTTTACGCCGAAGCGGGCCAGAGTTTTGCTAAATCTGGGGATTAGTGCCGGTGGTGCAACAAGAAACCCAAGGCGTAAACCGACCGAGAATATTTTCGAAAAGGTACCGACATATATGGTTCGGCCTGTGCTATCAAACCCAGCCAGCGCCTGGATTGGACTGCCTGCATATCGAAATTCACTGTCGTAATCATCCTCGATAATCCAGCTATCTGTTTGTACCGCCCATTGCAAAAATTCCGTACGCCGCAATGGTGACATCGCACCACCCAGCGGAAACTGATGCGAAGGTGTCAAAATAGTCATGCTCGGCGATGGCTGTGATTTTTTTAAGCCAGGTACTTCGAGGCCGTGATCACCCATGGATAGCCAGACGGGTTTCATGCCCAGGCCTTGCACGATATTTCGCAGTGGTTGATAGCCCGGGTTTTCCAGGCCTACGTACTGGCCGCTTCCAGCGAGCGTTCGAACACAGATTTCAAGCGCGTCAATAGAACCGGCAGTTATCAGGATTTGCTCGGCGCTAGTCTGTATACCGCGCCAGTCACGCAAATAACGGGCGATCGACCGGCGAAGTTGAATGTCACCAAACGAATCGTCAGCAACCACTAATGCTTCAGGTGTTAGACGCGCAACCCGGCTCATACACCTAGCCCATTGCCGATAAGGGAATAATCGCAAATCCGGGAAACCGGGGTGAACCTGCTTTCTCGACTGCGGCAACATTGCTGCAGTCCATTCCACGGCAACCGCTTTATTATTGCCGTAATCGAGTTCGATCTGCCCTATCGGGCATACAAAAAATCCTGAGCCGCGTCGTCCCTCTATATACCCCTCGGCGGCCAGTTGATCATAGGCGATGACTACGGTAGTCCGCGAAACGCCCAACTCGATTGCAAGGCTGCGCGATGGCGGCAGACGATGACCTTGTAGCAACCGTCCATCGACGATATTTTGCCTGAGTACGTCGCAAACCTGGGTGAACAGGGGAATGCTGGATTCTCGCGACAGAGTAAAAGCAGTAGTAGTCAGATTATTCAAATTGGTCTGCTTAAATTGCAACTAATTGGATATTTCAAGTTAACCAAAATAACCATAATATGCAATTAATCATCGATGCTGGTATAGAAAAACCAGATCCAGATGCCAGACAGCAAGCAGCTTAAACCCCTAAACACTACTATTGCTTTACTGAAAAGACTTATGCCATCGCGAACACTGACAAAACCCATGATGAAAATCATCACCGATTACAGCGCTGGTGCGGTGGCAACGGTGAATGACGATGGCACACCGGCAGTATCGCCCAAAGCTACCTTTGTGATTGTGGATAACAACTGCATTGCCTTCGGCGATATCCGGTCACCGGGCACAACCGCTAATATTAAACAGCGTCCGAATATCGAAGTTAATTTTATCAATGTGCTTAGCCGTCAGGCGGTTCGTGTTACCGGCCGTGCCAGCATCGTCGAAAAAGATTCCGCACAGGGCCAAAAGCTAGTGCCCCTGTTTCAACAAAGTTGGGCGCCGTATCTCGATGCTATGCAGGCATTTGTGCGCATCTCGATTACGCGTGCCGAACTAATACTGTCACCAGCCTACGATGTCGGATTCGATAAAGCTGAACTAACTCAAGTGAATCTGGAAAAGCTAAACCGGTTAGCGAATTCAGATTAAAAAGACAGGACTTTATAAAATGAAACAAAGCAACACTGTTGAAAGCAAACCTTCCATCTGCCCGCTCGATTGCCCGGACACCTGTTCGTTACGGGTTGAAGTCGAAGGCAATGAAATAAAAAAGGTTCGTGGTTCGCGTGCCAATCCTTATACCGCGGGTGCAAGTTGCGACAAAGTAGTGAAGTATTACCCCTCATTCGTACACGGCGAAAGTCGATTACGGCAACCATTGATGCGAACCGGTGAAAGAGGTAGCGGCGAATTCAAAGCAACCAGCTGGAAAACTGCGTTATCACGCATTGCCGAAAGAACAAAAAGTGTCATCAATCAATACGGGCCCGAGGCCGTGTTGCCATTTAATTACGCTGGCCCGCATGGGCAACTGGCCGGGGGCTCGATGGATCGACGCCTGTTTTACAAAATGGGTGCAACCCTGCTCGACCGAGGGCCGTTATGCGGTGGCGTACGCGGTGCGGCGTATGACAGTTTATTTGGCAATGCACCGGGAATGCCGCCGGAACAGGTTGCCGATGCCGATTTGGTCGCGGTCTGGGGTAATAACGTCACGGTTTCAAATCTGCATTTGGCCAGGGTTATCAAAAAAGCCCGTGAACACGGAGCTCATCTAGCTGTAATCGACCCGAAACGTACACGCATTGCCGAACAGGCGCATCTTTATATTCAAATTGTTCCGGGTACCGACGTCGTGCTCGCGCAGGCACTCGCGGCTGAAATGGAACGTCGTGGAAAAATCGACCAGGCATTTGTACGACAATGGGTCGAAGGTAGTGAAAGCTTTTTAAACGAATGCCGCAAATATTCACTCGACGATGCGGCCGAAATATGCGGTGTGCCGATTGAGTCGATCAACCAGTTGGCTGATTTATATGCCAACGCTAAAACTCTGACCTGTTCCATCGGCAATGGTATCGAGCGCGGCAAGAGTGGTGGCTCGAGTTTGCGTTCGATCATGTCGGTCTCAGTTTTACTCGGTCAGTTGGGCCGGCGTGGTGCCGGCATCTTCGCCAGGCCTGGCCTGGCATTTCCGACTACCCCCGACAAATTACAACGCCCCGATTTAATTCCAGCCGGTACACGCATGTTAAACATCGTTGACGTCGGCAGGCATTTGCTGAATGACGATCTCGATCCTCCACTGCGCTCGATATTCATTTATAACCACAACCCAGTCGCCACGCATCCCGATCAAAACCGTATGATCAGGGCATTGTCCCGGCCTGAATTATTTATAACCGGCATTGATGTGGTAATGACCGACAGTATGAAGTACTGCGACGTAATTTTACCCGCGGCATCGCATTTTGAATTCGACGATATCTACGCGTCTTACGGCCATAGTTATTTGCAACGTGCGCAACCGGTTATTCGCTGCGTTGGTGAATCGTTACCTAACACGGAAATCTTTCGGCGACTGGCAAAAGCTTTGGGTTATGACGACCCGATGTTCGACGATAACGACGCCGCTTTAATCGATGCCGCCATCGATAATACCGACCCGAGGCTCGAAGGCAATCAGCCCAGCTCGTTGCCAACCGATCGGGCGTTCTTAATGAACACCCATTCGCGACAGGACGTAATGATGTGCAATACCGTTACCCCGGGCACAGCATCGGGCAAGGTGGAATTATTCAGCCAGGAACTGGAAGACAAGTATGGTTTTGGCGTACCGCGTTACGAACCTGCAAATAAAGACCGGCCGTTTACCGTGATAAGTCCATCGTCGAAAAAACGCACCAATGCAACCTTCGGTAGTCACGAGGCCAGTGCTGGTATTGAAATAGTCGAAATCAATCCAGACGATGCCAGGGCTGCCAAAATCGAAGAAGGCAGTTTGCTAACGTTGGAAAATGATAACGGCTCGGTAACATTGAAAGCCAAAATTTCTACAGCCACCAGGGCTGGCGTGTTATATACCCCCAAAGGCACCTGGCTGAAAACCAGCGAAACCGGGCGTACCGTGAATGCATTGATATCGGCCGATATGAAAACCGATATTATCGATGGCGCCTGTTACAATGAAACCTTTGTCGATATCAGCGCCGTCTGAGTCGAATAATACTGCTAAAAAAACATATAATGTATGTCACTCGTCATAGGATTCGTAATGTCTGGAGACATCTTCAAGCTCCAGCAGCATGTTTTCGTCAAACTCATAATATTTTGGTATTTCATAATCTTCGCCGGCAAAATTCTTAACCGAGTCGATATCATCCCAAAAGGTCAGCATGTTAAAATGCGCAACGCCACCTTCAATACGATGTAAAACATACGCGCCCTTATTGCCCGGCGTCGACCGATAATCGGGTAAGGCAACTGACTTCATTTTTTCCAGGTATTCATCTGAATTTTCCAGCGAAGTCGTACCATGCCATATTCGAGTGATCATTATTTACTCTCCCGTTTGCTGAATGCAGATCAAACCTGTTACAAGATGAGACCAGGCACTGTTACTGCCTGAAAAGACTACCAGTTGGGGTTGCCATAAACGCTTCTAACGGAATGTCCTCCTGCTTCAAGAAACCACTGTTGGCCAGGGTCCCATCGCGCACCATTTCTATGACCGCGACCACGGAACCAGACGTTGTCCAGGCGATCGCGGTTTGCTGCTCACCGGCAATTTCGATCGGACGGTAACCGTGCACGAATTCCTTGCGTTGCAGGCGTCCATCAATTTCGCCTTCGGAAGAGACATGAACGTAAACCACGTCATCTTCTACCGGGGGTTTGGCGTTGACCAGGATTTGCCCGGCGATGTCACGCTGCTCGCGCATCAGCAGTTCATGGAAGAAAAAATTCATCAAACTCATGTGGCCGGGATAGCGCATGGTCTTGTAGTCGATGTTATCGACCTTGCCAAGATAGGTTTCACACATGGTGCCGAGGCCACCGGATGTTGTAAAAGCCTCCAGTTTGATCCCGTCTATATAAAGCGTTTCGAGCCATTCCATCGGTGAGACCCATTTGTGTGCGCCCTCTTCGATCACTTCGCAATCGTTGAGGTATTCGTTGACCACTCCTTCCGGTGACCAGTTAAACGCATAGCCTAATAAGCCGGTGGGATGTTGCGGCAACGCGCCGACGCGCATGCGAATCGAGCGGCACTTGTCGAAAAGGGCGATTTGCGAGGCGCCGACGATACCGACAAAACCGGGGGCTAGTCCACATTGAGGGGCCATCAATCCTTTCGAATTGGTACTCAAATCGATAATCGCTTTAGTCGTTGGCACGTCCTCGGTCAGGTCAAAATAGTGAATACCTGCCGCATGCGCCGCTGTCGCCACACCAACATTCAAGTGATAGGGCAGGCAAGACAACACTGCCTCAACCTGGGCAAACTCGTTTACCAGGGTCTCCGGCGAGTTCAGATCGGTGTTTTTGACCGCGAAAGGTAATTTTTCACGGGGTGTGCGAACGTCATAGCCTGTCACACCGAAACCAGAATCATGCAGCAACTTTGCCGCCAGCTTTCCGACTTTACCGAGCCCAAGTACAGTAATTTTTTCAAACGACATGTGAATATCTCCCTAAATCTGAAAGGCGCCTAGATATCGAACTTAATGCCCTGCGCCAGTGGCAGTTCACGTGAGTAGTTGATGGTATTGGTTTGACGGCGCATATAACCTTTCCAGGCATCGGAGCCGGACTCGCGCCCGCCGCCAGTGTCTTTTTCACCACCGAAAGCGCCGCCAATTTCAGCACCGGAAGGCCCGATGTTGACGTTGGCGATACCGCAATCCGAGCCGGTGGCCGACAGGAACTCTTCGGTCTCGCGCAAATCGGTGGAAAATATGCACGACGATAGCCCCTGCGGCACACCATTTTGAAGGGCGATGGCCGCCTCAAGATCGCGATATTTCATCACGTAAAGAATTGGCGCGAAGGTTTCATGCTTGACGATTTCGGTTTGACCCGACATTTCGGCGATTGCTGGTATGGCGTAATGCGCAGAGGAATACTCGCTTTCCAGCGCCCGGCCGCCACCATGTATTTGGCCACCATCGGCCTTCACCTGCTCAAGTGCCTGCTCCATTCCAGCAAAAGCGTCGCTATCAATCAACGGACCGACAAGCGTGCTATCAGCCAGAGGATCGCCAATCGGCAAACCATCGTAAGCGGATTTAAGCCGGGGAATGAGTTGATCATAAATATCTTCATGCACGATCAGGCGTCTGAGCGTGGTGCAGCGCTGACCGGCAGTGCCGACGGCAGAAAAAACAATGGCCCTTAACGCCATTTCCAGATCGGCGGAAGGCGCGACGATCATGGCGTTGTTACCGCCCAGTTCAAGAATGCATCGGCCAAATCGCTCGGAAAGTTTTTGCCCGATCGCGTGTCCCATGCGCGTGGAACCAGTGGCCGAGACAATCGCCACGTCCCGGCTGCTAGTCAGAACCTCACCGGTGTCGCGTTCACCAACGATAGTCTGGATCAAACCCTCGGGGGCGTTACCGAATTTCTCCATCGCACGCACACAGATTTTCTGCGTGGCTAATGCCGTCAGGGGAGTTTTTTCCGATGGTTTCCAGATCACCGGGTTACCGCAAACGAGCGCCAGGGCTGTATTCCAGCACCAGGGGGCGACCGGGAAATTAAACGCCGTGATAATGCCGCACAGGCCTAACGGGTGCCAGGTTTCCCGCATACTGTGCCCCGGGCGTTCAGAGGCTATGGTCAATCCGTAAAGCTGGCGCGACAGTCCGACTGCGAAATCACAGATGTCGATCATCTCCTGTACTTCGCCGAGACCTTCCTGGTAAATCTTGCCGCATTCCAGGGTGACCAGACGGCCGAGGTTTTCCTTCTCTGCGCGTAACTCTTCACCAATCAGACGTACCAGTTCGCCGCGCCGGGGCGCCGGGGTGTTACGCCAGGATTTGAAGGCGTCGACGCCGTTGCTGATCATAGCCTGAACATCGTCCGTGCTGCGTGTTTTCAGGCGAGCGATTTCGCTCCCATCTACCGGGGTATGCACCGCGAGCGTCCCCCCGGAGAGTTCGGATGCGGTAAATCCAGCTGCTTCAAGAATATTCGAGTGAGACATTGGTAAGGACTCCTAATACCGTAATTGGAGCACATTTTGCCGGAATTCAAAGGTCAAAACAATTAGGTAATCTAGCCTTTTTTATGGTAAATATAGTGAAAATCACTATATCGTATGACAGATCAACTAAGTGCGGGTTTTATGGATATTTCTGACAAAGACGAACAACTGATCTCTCTGTTACGGGAAAACGCGCGCTTATCTGTCTCAGAGATTGCGCGGCGATTATCGGTTTCCAGGACTGCTGCTCAGATGCGGCTGGAGAAGCTGGAACGAAACGGTGTAATAGATGGGTATTCGGTCCAATTGTCGGCAAGATTTTTAAAAGACCGGGTTCGCGCCCTGGTAATGATCAAATCCCCACCAGGCAACCGGGCCAAAATCGAAAACGCCCTGTCGAAAATGCGGCAACTGACATCGCTTTATTCGATCAGCGGGGTATTTGATCTGTACGCCGTCATATCGGCCCAATCAGTGGGCGAGCTAGACGCGGCTATCGATGAGATTGGCCGTCTTGACGGCGTTGACGATACGATGTCCTCGGTTATTCTTTCGACAAAAATCGACCGCTAAGTTTTCTAAAAATCCTGCCAACTTACAGCTCATGCTTCCAACATCGAAACCGACTGGTTTATTCGGCGACAGCCTTCGACAAGGGCATCGATCGGTGATGCAAGTGAAATACGAAAATTAGGAGCTGAGGCTAAATCGATGCTAAGGCGATGGTGTGCCACCGTCACCCAGATCCCACCACAGTCCTGCCATGATCCTGAGTGCATCGCGGCAGACCGGCGCCAGGACATGTTCATCAGGGGCATGTTGTGAACATCCCGCGTAAGAATGCGGCACCCAGATAGTGGGCAGCCCCAGCACTTCGGCGAAGACATCATTCGGCAGTGATCCGCCAATGTTGGGTAATACTGCGACATCACATGCTGACGTCGATTCGATGGACTTAACAACCCAACGCACCCAGGGATGACCTGGATCGAGGCGCGTCGCGTACATGATATCGCCCACCGCCTCAAGTTTGACCATATCAAATCCATTTGCATCCAGATGTTCACGCAATGCTGGCAGTAACGTTTCCGGATCGGTACCAACCACGTATCGGATGTGACCATGGGCTAGCGCTCGGGGAGGGATAGCACTGACGGGATTGCGTGGATTGCCGGTTTCGAAAGCACATATTTCGAAGGTGTTGGAGCCGAACACTTTTTCTTCAGCAGTCATGCCAGGCTCGCCCCACTCAGTATCGATCTCGGGCGCGCCGTCACCACCGCCAACCTTCAGCCTGGCAATAGCCTGACGCACCGCGTTTGTCATAGGTTCTGGTTTCCAGGCATCGACCAGGATTTGCCCTTTGGCGTCGACTATAGTCGCCAACGCGTGCGCCATGATTACACCAGGATTGGACAAAAGCCCGCCCCAATTTCCCGAATGGTGCCCGCCGTCACGTAACTCAATGGTCATGGTGAAATCGAAACAGCCTCGCGACCCCAGGAAGATTGTAGGGGTTTGCGGTTGCGGCCGAGGTCCATCCGAGGCAATGAAAACATCGGCTTTGAAAAGATCCTTGTGTACGGTGCAAAACTCCTTAAGTCCCGGAGAACCAAGTTCCTCACTGGTTTCGATCAGTGCAACCACATTAAAGCCGAGATGTCCGCGTATTTCCAGAACAGCTTTCATTGCCTCCAGATTGATCGTGTGCTGAGCCTCGTTGTCTGCTGTACCGCGTCCGTACCAGCGCTCGCCTTCCTCAGTAATCTGCCACGGATCGAGGCCGTCACGCCATTGATCATCTTCTCCCCGGACAACGTCACCATGCCCGTAAGTCATCACGGTTGGCAGCCTGTCACCTTCGTGACGGTGAGCGATTAAAAAAGGGCCACCTTCCTCGCGCGGGTTGTCGAATATGCGACAACTGAAATCGACAGCTTCGAGTGAGGGTGCCATCTCGTCACTGAGATAGCGATATAACTCGGAACGTCGTTCAGGGATTTGACTTTCCGTGCGAATGGCGACCCGGCGCTGCAAATCAATCTTAAATTCGCCATCGCCAAAATAGGATTCAATCCTGCGGATTGCATCGTCGCGGTTCACCGTGTCATTCCTCCTGCCATTTACCTTCTTCATCTTAATCTATAATCTAGATTCAAAAATTGAAACATAAAGTTTTGTCGACAAAACAGAATTAAGTAGTTGGTTATGAGGCCACGATAATCGGATTTAATCAATGAAACAGGTTTTAGAATGACGGTAATTGGAAAGTTGCCCGGGTTAGACCAGAACGCCTGAAAGAACAATCGTTTAACCGCAGATAGCATGCAAGTGACATAGTGTTTATACTTCGTTGTATGCTCTGCCAGTTTGGCAAGCCTGTTCCAACAGCATCCTGTTCATGGTGATATGAATGACAAAACCCAGGCATTTATTTCCTTCATTATTGGCGAAGCCGCTTTCGCTGATACCGGGGCGGCTGCATGCCTCGCTTATCTCAACTGTACTGAATCAAGTGCTCGCCGGGCAAATCGCCGACGGTGAACTTGAGTTCATGACCGGACGCAATCTTCAGGTTGAAGTTATGGATGCCGGTATCCGCTTTACCCTGTCTTTCGATGGTGGGCGTTTGCTGGCAACAGGCGCAGGAAATTCTCCAGACCTAATATTCCGTGGCAATGTGTATGACTTTTTGCTACTGGCCGCACGTAGAGAGGATAGTGACACCCTGTTTTTTCAGCGGCGCCTGAAAATAGAAGGTGATACCGAGATGGGCCTGGCTATCAAGAATTTCCTCGATGCCATTGAGATAGAGTCCCTGCCCTACCATCACCTGATGGACAAATTTTTGAATAGTGGAGTACGCCTGTATGAGCGGGTAACTTGATGCCTGGTTTTCGTTATTCTGGCCTGTGAGCCGGAATGACCGCCAGGGGCGGTGGAAATGCAACAGGGTTTTGGCGGTCCGACGTTTCGGAACAACTCTTGCCCATCGTTATCAAAGCCGAACACATACCGTTTGGATCGACTGTTAAATAGATTACGGATAACCCCTTCGGGCTTTCCGGAGTGAAGATGAGGATCAAGATAATCTCATCAGTATTGCTCCATGCCGGCATCGCCGTTCCAGTAGCCGTTACATGCCGTGGCAGGCATCCAGCTTTCCAGTTGGGTATCGAATCGTTTTGGAGACTGTGGTTCGCTTAGTACTTCCGTGAAGCGATCAATGATATCCATGGTATTGTGGAATTGCGGGCTGATGCGCAATACATCGACACCCAGATCGATAAAACGATCGATTTCGCCAAGTAGATTCACCGTCCGCGCCGACTGTGTCTGGATACCGTTAATACACAAAAACACCTCGTCTTCTCGTGTTGACAACAATAATCCGTCTGGATAATCAAGGCAACGAAACTGGCAGTCGTCTTTTTGCAGGTTTTCGGCGCGCGCGGTAAAACAACGGGCTGAATAAGCCAGTGGCATGCGACCCCATGCAAACACCTCGGTCTCTACATTGTCAGGCCGATGCTGCTGGAATTCAGCCAGTTCGGTTGCTGAAAGTTCGACCGGCAGCGTCCAGCGGCGCAGGCCTTTATCAACGAGCTTTTGCAGCGTGCGGCTATTGTAGATATTGACCGACGGGCCAGTAACAAAGGGCTTGCCGAGTTCATTCAGGATCTGCACTGCGGCAATATCATTGGCTTCGATCAGAAACGGGCTTTCGGTACAAAGTCTTTTCAGTGCGCTGAGTTCGGATGCCGCCTCAAGCAGTGTCAGGGTGGATAGAATAACGGTTTTACCCTGCGCCTGTAATCGCTTGCCGATACGATACCAGTCTTTGCTACGCATAATACGGCGTTTGGAACAGACAGTTTCACCGAGGTAAACAATATCGACGCCGGTATTGGCAACCTGTTGGTAAAATTCCTCGGTTTGTTGTTTCGACCAATAGTAGAGGATCGGTCCAAGGGCTATTTTCGGTACGGCGCTCATATCATTGCCATGGCCTGGCATAGGCCCCAAGTGTGGATTGTGTCCCCTCGGAAACCTTCTGTAGCGCGCCCATCCATTCAGCGTTCGGGGTGAAATTTGCCGGGTCGTGTTTGGCGGCATCGATCGCCGCACGCAGAACCCGGGTTACCTGTTTGACATAGGTAGGGCTGCGCTGTCGGCCTTCCACTTTCAGCGCACTGACACCGATACGCATCAATTCCGGTAACAGTGACAGCGTATTCAGACTGGTTGGTTCCTCGATGGCGTACCCGGTTTTGTCCTGCACCTGGAAGCGTCCTTTACACAGGGTCGGGTAGCCGGCGTTTTCACCGTCGCCATAACGGTCGATCAAAACGCCGTTTAGCCGTGATTCCAGGCCACGCGGCGTTTCCTTCCAACGCACTGCACTGCCCGGCGAACAGGCTCCGAAGGTATTGGGAGATTGCCCGGTAACATAGGACGACAGCAGGCAACGTCCTTCGACCATCACACAAAGGCTGCCGAAGCCAAACACTTCAATATCGACCGGACTGTCCTTGATCACCTGCTCGACCTGTTTAACCGATAACACCCTAGGCAGCACCGCACGCTGGATAGCGAAGTTTTCATGGTAAAAACGCAAGGATGCCGGGTTGGTCGCAGATGCCTGCACCGACAGGTGGAGACGTAAATCAGGCCAGCGTTCCGAGGCATAATCCAGTAAGCCAATATCGGCCAGTATCAGTGCGTCCACCTGCAGCTGGGCGGACCTGTCTACCGCCTGTTTCCAGCGTTCAAAACCGATTACCTGCGGATAGGTATTAATCGCGACAAACACCCTGGCGCCACGCGCATGCGCATATGCGACACCCTCTGCGGCACGTTTGTTATTAAAGTTCAGGCCGGCAAAATGACGAGCATTGGTATCGTCCTGGAATCCGATATAGACGGCATCGGCGCCGTTATCAACAGCCGCTTTTAATGACGGCAGGTTACCTGCCGGACAAATCAGTTCCATATTGAATTCCCGAATTAATCTCTACGGCCCCAGGGCAGCAGCAATAAGGCGAACATTATCGGCCCGGTTCGGGCCTGGTTCCTTGACCTCGATCAATTTTACGGCATATAAAATCTTAGGCCCACATGTTACGCGAAGGGAACGAAGTCAGGTACAAACTGTATTTTTCGTTGTTTATGAATTTCGAGACTAATTGCCTGGAATTAATGATAAATATCGTAAGTCGTTACCGCCTTCGTGCAATATGCGGGCTAGACAGCTGCCACCCGATCAAAGTATCGCAAGCGATATAACAACCTTGGTGCATCACCATCGTCGTCGAATCCCGATCGATCATGCAAGACATTGTTACTAATCAGACCCTGGCCGGATTGCAGGATAGCGCGGTAAATAAAGGTTGAATCTGCATGAAGGATTTCATCGAGTGCGCTCACCGCCTGTTGCGTGAGAGTATCCTGGCGCCAGGTAACATTGCGTTTACGCGCCGTATAGCGCATATGTAGCGCACCACCACCCGCCCCCGCCATAAATACCGGTCCGCTGCGATCCGGTCGATTGACTCGCTCATCAACGCGATTCTCCGGGATGATCATCGTATCGTCACGCATCAGGACTTCAATCAGTGCAGGGTCGCGATCGCGTATCAGGATGTATGCGATCTCATGATCCATCAGTGCATTCGCTCCGCCTTCGGCAGCCGGCCGAACGCAATGTAGTTGCAGTGCGAATATCTGCCGCGTCAAATCGTTGTAATAACCATCCGTATGCCAGTGTATCGGGCGATTGCTGTAGGGAATATAATGGCTGTGCCACTGGTCATTCTTGACCTCCAACGAGGTGATGCCATCGTTGTCCGCACCCGTATTATTATCCAACGATACCAGCCCGAATTGTTTACCCAGATGCAGCGGAATCGACTTGTCCGGGTCGCCGCCGGTTGGGCCGGCAAATATAACCATGTTAGTTTTACCTATTCGCTGCAGCATCGCTTCACGCTCGGCTACGCTGAGTTGAGCAGGATTCCTGATCTCAACAATTAGTTGTTCGATGGTGGTCGGATAGTCCAGTAACTTCTGTTCCCGCCACTGCTGATAGGCGGATTCGTTGTCCAGATCAAATTGTGGAAGCAATGGTTTAAACATACTCATCTCATTATCCTGACAATTTTATCTGCAACGTCATGAGTTATTGAGTCAAGTTTTAAGAATGATTATAACCTTGGGTTTATCTTGCCCAGGTATGCATTTTTCATTGCAGTCTCAAACTCGCTGTTGGATGCATACTCATAACCAAATACCGGTTTCCACAAACTATGGTTTTCCATACATAGATAAAAGAAGACATCGTTTTTCCAGCTTTCTGGAAAACTATTATATACGTGCGAAAACAGGGAAAGCTTTATCTCATCGGGATAAGACTGTTTACCGTTGGTATCGACCATCGGCATTTTTAAAATTTGAGTGGGTATTGCGCGTTTTCGAATTTCGCGTATCACCGACTTGATATAGGTGAGCGTGCCCAACGATACAAGTGCAACCTCTTCCGGTTTAAATAATGTGCTTAGCCGTTCGACTACGAGCCCATAATCTTGCTGCCATTGATCGTAATGCACAATCGGGTGAAAGTGGAAACCAACCAGATAACCCGCGTCTGCAACTTTACGTGCGGCATCCAGGCGCTTATCCAGCGAGGCAGTACCGTGTTCTTCGTAGTGAATCAGGGTTGGAGTATTGAGTGACCAGGTGCAAATAATATTTTTCGGTGCATCCGCGCGCAACAGATGGCTGACATTGGCCGATTTGGTTTTCAATTCCAGGATAACATTAGGATTAGCCCAGGCGAAATCGATCACTGCATCCAGCACACCATGGCTATTGCCCCACATCAACGAATCTGAGGATTGTCCGGTGCCAATGTGGTAAATCTTTTCTGCATCGAGCTCAAGGTTCTTTAGCTTATCCGCAAAACCCTTATCAAAACTAATCTGCTTGCCATCAAAGAAAGATTGAATACTGCAATAGCTGCAACCATAACCACAATTATCGACCGCATCCAGGGTTTGCAGATTACAGCACAGGGTACGCGGTGATGCGACCGGACAACGACCCAGGCCAAGACTGCTTTTTTCAATCGCACGGGGTTTGGACGCCGCGCTGATTTTGGCTGTATTGCAATCCGCGGGGTATTGATTATCACTTTTTTTATACGCCTCCCAGTTGGAGCGTAACAGCGTCATAATCCGTTGTTTACGAACCTTGGTTGGTGCCGTCTGGTTTTTTTCCTCGGGCCAGACATCCTCAATAGTGCCTTTACCCCACATTTGGAAATCCAGCGCAATCTCACAGGCCTGCCGGCAATCCTGGACCGAAAGACCTAATTCTACGGCGTGTTCAGTGAGGAATTTTTTTGCTTCCGTTTTGAGCAACTGAAACAGGGGTTGCTCTGAAATAGTGGAAAGGGAGGCAGTCATATCCATATATTATGATTAATGATTAGATTAAAGTATATGAGTATCCGTGTCGTTAAAGGCAGTCCACCAAAACTGAAACCATGTCTATAGAAGCAATAAAAAATCGATACTCGAATGGGTTGACCATGAACTGTCTGTTTTGTCTGACCGGCACCAGACGATTTTTAACTTTGGCGAATCAGCCATAGACAGGCGTTGATGAATTCTGGATAGATACGACTTTTTACTGTTGAATTTGTTTTTCTAATTCTTGTCGTTGGATATTCGCGGCATCCTGTATTAATTGGTTAACCTCACCAGCCTTCTTAAGGGGATCGATTTGCCCTCCACCAGCATAGTCATCATGCTTATTACTCAGACCATTTGAATATCCTTTAAATATCAAAATTGAAACGATAAGGATCGATGCCATCATAAGTACAAAGCGCATAATACTGAGTATAGACCGAAATCAGGCATTCGGGAGATGTAGACCAGGTTCCTAAAATGGCCAGAAACTGGCCTTTGGTAACTACAAATATAATTACGGAAAGAAGCGTGACTTACACAGAAAGCAATCCACTAAAACCTGTTTAAAACAGGGAGCAGAAAATAACTGACTAAATCCAATTTTTAAACGGGCTCAGTTTTTTTAGCCGGTTCATGTATTGGTGTCTCTATTTGTTGAGTTTCATCAAAATCAGGAATGTTGTTTTCTGGGTCAGAATAGACGCCGGCAATCGTTATCAGGCTCTGAATCGTACACTTCACTTTACCTATCATCATGGGCTGATTGGGCTTCACATATCCTTCTTCAAAGCTGATCAGGCCATCATTATCCACAATATAGATGCCATTAGTTGAATCCAGGTCGCGAAGGTAGACTCTTCCATTTTTAATCTTCAGCTCGGCATGTGGTCTGCTGACAGTGGGGGAATTTATATAGATATGGCCTTCCATAAAGACAAGACCCTTTCTGCTAATGATATAAGTCTGACCTTCTGTTAGCCCCAATTCCTGGCTCAAACTGCTACTCATACACGCTTCCTCGCGATATCTAACCTCAGAGTATAGGCCTTCCAGGAGATGAGTATGCAATAACTCACTCGGATTAGACAAAATAATCTTTAAGACGAGATAATGCGATAAACTATTTTGGCAATCAGTATTTATCGAAAAGCGAAAATGGCAGACTACCCAGTGGGAACTGGCAAGTGAAAAATACCCTTAAAACCTGCAGCAAAATTCTTACCTATAGTTATGTGAAGCAGAGATACCAAATGCGACATCGGTCATACTATTAACCCGTTGCTTGAGCAGGTTTCGTTTCACTACATTTCATCGGTTTCCCCCGCAACCATGCCATGGTTTCTTATCTGCCTTAACGCCCGAAGCAATATTCAGCCTGTTAAGGCCAGCGTAAGTATCAACAATAGAATACAGTTCGGTTAAAGCCTCATCATCCAATCCATTATGTCTTAATGCCTCGGTATAAACACCAATACAATAATCACTGCCACTCATGATTGACACTATGAAAGCGACAACATCTTTTGTCTTGTTATCTATCTTACCGTTGTTTGACATTGTTGCCTGAATTTTATTCCAGGAAGCCTCTAAATATTCCGGGTTATTCGCCATTGCTTTATACATATTTGGAATAAAATCGATTCCAAGGGTTTTTTTGATATCTTCATAAACTTTTTCGACTTTTCCCGTTGCCTCACTTTCGCCAACTACATTTACAAACGCGACTTTTTCCTGATAACTTTCGTTACAGGATACTGTTTTCATTTTCGTGGCTGAACTGATCATAATTTTGGTCTCCAGAATTTTAAATGGAATTTTTGTTCGTAACCCTTTGACGTTCAGGCAGCAATAAATGTTACAAACATCACCCAGGTTGAATGATATTATTTCATTCGAAAGACGTTGCACATTGGGAAGACACGAAAATTAATTAGAATAAAGGACAATGCAACATGTGTGACCGCCCATTGTTTAATCTTAATCGTGTTATTTTTTATTTGGCAAAGGCTCGCACGGGATATCGTCTTGACCAAGCGACAGGACGCAATTTTTCTCCAGGATCTGACGCAACGCATCCCGTCCGCGATGCAGTAAGACCCGTGAGTTAGCTTCGCTCAGGTTAAGTTCGACCGAGATTTCGCGGTGGTTAAGGCAAGACATGTCATGCAGAACCACTACGTCATACTGAGGGCGCGGCAGTTTCGCAGCGTACCGAGCAATACACGATGACATTTCCTGTTTCAGAATGGTCTGCTCCGAAGAATCATCGCAATCTGGGATAGATTCCAATACCGACAGGTCGTCGGCTGTTTCCGGGCAGCGTGCGATTCTGCGAAAGTGGTCCCGGACAAGATTCATCGCAATCGCTGACAGCCAACTTTGCAGACTAGCGTCACCGCGAAATTTCGCCACCTTTTGCGTTGCCCGAATAAATGTCTCCTGGGCTATGTCTTCGGCCAGGGCATGGTTGCCAACCAGTTTGTTCACAAAAGCGACAATCGCTGGTCTGTGGCTGGGTATATCCATTGCTTCGGAAGTCATGGCAGCATCTTCCTGATCATGTTTTCTGACCAGGAAGTGTAGCCGACATGTGCCTGCCTTACTAGCAACATCCCTTTTTTACGCCTTTCTCATCCCCAGCCCTGTCACCAGGGTGGGCCTGAAAAAAACGAGCCATCATTGAGGCGCAATTGCAGCCACAATTTTCCATTGCCGTCTTCATGGTATCGGGAGCAAGATCTTTGGCGTCGGAACATTTTTCGTCTGTATTTTCGTTTTGGTCGGTCATGGTAAATCTCCATCTTCAAAAAAGTTGTTGATTGAACGCAGGTTGATTACCCCTTAGACGGCGGATGGATCAAAATTGTTACACGATAAAGATGGTCTCCATTGGTAAAACGAATTTGTGCGGGGCTGTTAAATCGCTCAATGATGTCGGTGAGACCTGTGACGGGGACAACTTCGTCCTGAGTTTTAAGCCACTGCGTGAAGGACTTCAGGCGTTCCAGGTAGGCTACGTCTGCGATGCCGCCCGGGGTGCCGAAGAAAAGCAAAAATTCAATTACGTAAGGTCCGACAAGGTTTTCCGTCGCGAAGTCCATGTCCTGCCTGAAGGTCGTGCTTTCATCCGCAGGCTCATATGAGTGGCACCTGCCAGTTGAAATCGCCATTGATATCAAAATATATGCATGAGAACATCACTGCAACATTTGGCGGCTTATCAGAAAATTCCAGCTAGCGCTATATTACGCTGGTCGTGCCGTCCACTTTAATCAACTGCTATGTTCTGAAATGGGCCTGAAGCAACTGGCTGTTCCCGCACACCTGAAGGGGAGTATTCGATGAGTAGTGTTAATACTGCATACCTGCAACTGAATCCAGCCGACAACGTCAGCGTCGCGCTTCGCCAGGACGATGGCATCCCTGCGGGCCACAAAAAAGCGACGGAGGCTATCAAGACTGGCGAAGCGGTACGTAAGTACAACCAGATCATTGGTTTTGCTTCTGTCGATATCACCGCGGGTGAGCATGTTCATACTCATAATTGCGATTTTGCCAGTTTCGAACGCGATTATGCTTACAGCGAAGATGCTGTCTCAACAGCCTTAGTGCCAGAAAATGAGCGTGCGACATTCATGGGATTCGATCGCGGGCACGGGCGCGTCGGTACGCGCAATTACATTGGCATTCTATCCACGGTTAATTGCTCGGCGACAGTGGCCAAGCATATTGCCCTGGAATTTGAGAAATCGGGTGAGTTAGCGAATTATCCCAATATCGACGGTGTTGTCGGGTTGGCCCATGGCATGGGGTGCTGTATGGATGCTCAGGATGAAGGTTATGCCAATCTGCAGCGAGTGCTGAATGGATATATTCGGCACCCTAATTTTGGCGCTGTGCTGCTGATTGGATTGGGGTGTGAAGTGAATCAGGTTTCTTACTTACTGGGTAATTACGGTCTCGACGAAAGCCGGACATTCCAGATCCTGGTGATGCAGGATATCGGTGGCACTCGTAAAACAGTCGAAGAGGGGGTTGCCCGCATCAAGGCCATTCTGCCCGAGATCAATGATATCGAACGCAGTCCGCAGTCTGTAAGCAGTCTGTCGGTGGCATTGCAATGCGGTGGCTCTGACGGCTATTCCGGAATTACGGCAAACCCGGCTATGGGCGCGGCGGTAGATATATTAGTACGCCACGGCGGTACCGCTATTCTTTCTGAAACACCTGAAATATATGGTGCCGAACACCTTTTGACGCGCCGTGCCGTGAGCCGGGAAGTCGGTGAGCGACTGATCGAACGCATTCGCTGGTGGGAGGACTATACCGCTCGCAACGGCGGTGTCATGGACAATAATCCGACTCCTGGGAACAAGGCGGGCGGGCTCACCACGATTCTGGAAAAATCTCTGGGCGCCGTGTCCAAGGGTGGGACGACAAATTTGAACGGAGTCTATAAATATGGCGAACCCGTGGACGCCAAAGGATTTGTTTTCATGGATAGCCCCGGTTACGATCCGTGCTCGATTACTGGCCAGGTGGCTTCGGGTGCGAATCTGGTCTGTTTTTCGACCGGCCGTGGGTCAGCCTTCGGCTTCAAACCAGCCCCATCCATCAAACTTGCCACCAATACGTCGATGTTCAAGCGTCTGGAAGAAGACATGGACATCAATTGCGGTGAAATCATAGACGGTGAAAAGCCAGTTGCAGAAGTGGGGCACGAGATATTCGATTACCTGGTAGCAGTAGCCAGCGGAAAACCTTCCAAATCAGAGATACTCGGCTACGGTGACAACGAGTTCGTTCCCTGGCAGATTGGCACAGTAATGTAGAAACAACGGTGATAGTTTACTTAATAAATAAGAAGGACGTTAAGGGAGCCTCATACGACTTTTTCAATTTGTGGCGAATATCGGCTCAGGGCACATTCCTGCGGAGGATTGATGGTTTTAGAACGACTGCTTTCTCGATAGCGGCCGTTTAAATCCTAGTCTACAAGGGCGACTCACGGCGTGAAGCGGACGGCGCCGCCCCAATATAAAAAATGCAAAGTGTAGGCAGCAGATCTATTTTTGATAAACGCGAGGATGGCACATCCGTTCAGAATAGTTACAATTAAAAAATATGTGGCGAATTCGAATTCTGATGGCAATCTGTGTCACCCTGGGAGTTGCACTGGCTGGCGAATCAGTTGCCGGTGGGTCGCTTGTTCCGACGTCCTTTGCCCCTGCCTTACCCGATACGATTACCGGAAAACCGGGCCCCGGCATGTTTTTGGTGGCCAAGCGGGCGCTCGACAATTCACATTTTGGACAATCCGTTGTCTACCTGGTAGAGCATGGTGAGGACGGCACACTGGGTTTGATCGTGAACCGGCCAAGTGATGTCGGCCTGTCCGAAACTGTACCCGACATCGAAGACAAACTGGCAACAGCACATGCGCTGTACTATGGAGGACCGGTTGGGCTGCCAATGATACTTATGTTAGTGCGAAGCGAATCGGCGACGGAGGGAATGGCACATGTCGTCGATGATGTCTATATCAGCTCGGATCGACGAGTACTCGACGAGGTACTTGCGGCGAAAAAACCCGATAGCGAGTTGCGTTGTTACATCGGTCACTCCAGTTGGGCGGCCGGTCAGCTCGATTTCGAGCTCTTGCGTGGCGACTGGCATGTCGTGACAGCCGATACGGATGCGATCTTCTCCGGCGAAACGGACTCGCTGTGGAGCAGGTTGATCGAGCGATTGGAACCGACGGGCATTCAGGTGGATAATCGACCACCCTTGCCAATTCTGGCGTCTGCATACCCGATAGCGGAAGTTCAAAATCCCTAGATTTACTTCTGCAAACGGCACACCGGACGCTCATGATTTTACGGTAAGCGGCAAAAAACGACTCTTTGCCAACGTTTCGCATAAAAACGTGGTACGCTCTTTACGACTAACAGTGGACATTTAATGTCCATACCTCAATGAAGGTTGTATGCATATAGCCAGCGGCACGGGATAGCAATTGTGCATAATATTATTTCACCCAAATTAGCAACTATTGTCTGCTGCGTTTTCGTAATTGTATGTCCAGCTTCGAGCGCAGCCGACGAGCAACTCAATAATCAGTTGGTTACTGCTGCTGTTAACGGTCAATTGGGTCAAATACAGTGGCTCCTAGAAAGGGGAGCCGACATTAACTCTTCTGGTCCGTCCATAGGAAATACGCCAGCCGGTGTGACCGCACTTAGTTACGCAGCTGCAGAAAATCATCTCAAAGTTGTTGAGTATCTAATTCTTCATGGTGCCGAAGTAAACCAAGCCGACGCTGGGGGCGGGAGCCCTTTGATTTACGCTGCTTGGAGAGGCCATACGAGTGTTGTAAAATTATTGCTCAAGCACGGCGCCGATACCAACGCCTCAGTGAATGGACGCTCGGCGCTATCAATGGCGAGGGACAACGGACATACCGAAACGGTACGGGTGTTGCAGGCGAGATAGTCGCAAAGTCGCTTACTAACCGTATGAGCGATGAGTTATTCAATTCAATAGATCGATGGGGTCGTTATGATACCAATTACTTTTTTTGGCACGAATCGTGTGAACGGACGAGAATTTCGGGGTGAAGGCGCGGTCAAGAGAGAGGAATCGAACCTGGTCGTCACTGGTCGTGCCAAACGGGTTGCAGGGTTATTCTATTGGGTGATATTGATGACGGTTTTCATTACCGTATTTGGGATTGTTTTAAAGTTCATAGCAGCTCCTCAATTTGGGTCAGGAGACGAATTCATTTTTGTTAATGTCTTTATGCTTGCCCTGTGTTTTTTTTCTGCTTACTTTTCGTCGATAGGTTTTGCTAAGCATGTCCTTCAAGAATCAGCATTGGAAAAAATACTTATCCAAAATGTCAGATTGATTAAAGCTGGAGAAGACCACACGGAGGGAAGTGGGGACGATCTAATACACAATAAACACATCAGAATTTCGATCACTAATTCCCCCGATATTAATATCATATGCCTCAGATCGGATTCGCAAACACTCTTAAATTTGGTTTAATCAAACGGTCTGAGGTTTGACAAGAGGCCTAATTGGTCCTGGGCTAATCTTCCCTACAATATTAGCAAAATGGCCGCACTTGGCCGAACCTAGCCTCCCACTTTGATGCTACGTGTGTCCGGATTGGGCAGCACATTGCGGACTAAGCGCTTGGAAATTTGAACGTCGGCTATCGGGGAAAATGACGCCGATGCAAGCAAAAAAAATGGGGTAGGGTGACCCCACCGCATTATGCGATGAGGCCGATTGGAGGGGGAGGGTAGGGATGCCGAGGCCTATATCCACTAAGCACTACACAAACAAGGCAATTTCAAACCATCAACCAAACTCACGAATCCAGGTGGTCCAAAACTCGATGCAATCAATGGGTCATTATTGGGTGCAATTCAACATTCTATCAATCAATCTGCAAAAGCGGGTGTTCTAGTCACACATGATCAATACTTGCAAGTGACCATCACAAGAGAAATTAAGGAACTCGGACCGACCCTAGGGAATTATTCAATGGAGAGCAATACGACTACTGTTGTTTGAGCCATTGATTCAAGCGGCCCTCCGATCATCAGTGTTAATCTCGATTCCATCTTTAAAATGCATGCCTTCAATCAGCCTTGGCCAGATACTTTCGTATCGCTCGATTAGTCGGGACCAAGTTCAAAAGGAATATTGGGAAATTCCGGACTGACTCCTGTTATTAAAATTGTTAAGTTAGAGGAAGAATTCTTGGCTGGTACTAAAAAGTGATATATTCCTTTTTCGCTATCCATAACAGTGGGCAAAGCCCCGAGTGGTTGACCTGAAACATCACCAATCGTAACGCCTAGACCGTTGAGTAAAGAGGAATTTTTGCTACTCAATTCAACTTTGATATGGTGACCCAGACCAGCGTAGTATGCTGGAGAATATCTATTTTGACCAGTCTTCACGTATAAAGTAGTCGAACCATATGACTTTCTAGCAAGAACATTCTTGAGTAAAAAATTATGATTCTCTTCCCTGAGAAGATTAGCGAATTCGAAATTAATAGAAGAACTGATAATTCGTGCCAAAATTGATACAGTAAAATCGCTATTAGTCACTTGCATCTTTACTAACGAATTTTCCTTTTCTTCCCGGGCTAGCAAAGTCGTCGGCTCAATCTTGATTCCTAGCCGGTCCAGGGTGCCCATGTCTAGCTTCCCTGTTTCAGAAATCCCTTGATCTCGCTGATAGGCTTTAACCGCACCAAGGGTCTGCTTTCCCCAATAACCATCAATTGGGCCTGGTTGATAGCCTAGTTCATCCAATTTTTGTTGAACTTCTTTGACGGACGGATCATATCCAGCCTGAAGGATTGATGGTACCAGAATTACAAGTAAAATTAATATTGTTCTAATTCTTAACATCGCTTGCTCCCAAAATAAGTGTTAAAATTTTTCGTACCTCTTGTTCCAGACGTGATTGCACCCAGGCTCGGTGCCGCTCCCCGGCAGTTGGTCTGGTCGTACATCCCACAAGAAACGTAAGAGCAAGTCCAACAACAGCGGTGAGAGTTATAAAAACTCTTGAATACTCATTACCTGGGCAGTGTTATATCTCCTCCCTTAAAATAATAATATGACCACACCCTCTAATTGCAAAATTTTGATATAACCAGTATATCAACAATCCTTGTAGTTCTTCCCCACACATTCTCGGGCAAGTTGCTTCGCTTCTCCTACCTGTGTGATAGTCATTCTCTTTTCAATTCTACTAATATGTTTTTCTGCCCTTTCATCTCCGTGTTCAGCGGCTAAAATGTACCACATGAAGGCAATTTTGTAGTTCTGAGTAGTACCACCCACTCCACGATCATACATTTGACCCAAATTGATCTGGGCAAGGGCATGCCCTTGTTCAGCTGCTAATTTGAACCACTTGAAAGAAGCTTCATAGTCCTTATCAACACCTTGTCCATTGAAGTACATAAAACCCAAACTGCCCTGTGCATCAGCATTCCCTTGTTCAGCGGCTATTTTGTACCACTTAAAGGCGTGGGCGAAGTCTTTGGTAACACCAAATCCATTGGCATAGAGAAAACCCAATTGAATCGGAGCCGATTCGTATCCCTGTTCGGCCGCAAGCTTGAACCACTTGAAAGCAGCCTTGTAGTCTTGTTTTACACCTCGGCCTTCCTTGTAACTAAATCCTAGCATGGACTGTGCATAGTCTAGTCCCTGTTCGGCTGCCAGCTTGAACCACTTAAATGAAGTCTCGTAATCGGAGCTAACACCCAGC
>Ga0255051_10000036_pt1 | contig 45320 bp, 40 predicted proteins | sample JV7_2_9_MG_FD_181719 | JGI IMG/M metagenome (GOLD analysis project Ga0255051, IMG submission 181719) | Seawater microbial communities from Jervis Inlet, British Columbia, Canada - JV7_2_9 | ecosystem: Environmental > Aquatic > Marine > Inlet | place: Canada: British Columbia | collected 2016-10-06
TCCAAGGGCACACTCCTGCCTATGATCGATGGTATTTGGACGACTGCTTTCCCGATAGCGGCCGCTTAAATCCTAGTCTACAAGGACGACTTAGCGGAAACTCGTATAAATTCCTTCAATGTCTGCTTTCTAACTAAAATATGACTTTTTTGAAGGAATTTTTTAAATAATCTCAATAGAACAGAAACAATAAAAAAAGCCCACAAACATGGGCTTTTTAAGTTGATGGCGCGCCCGGAGAGATTCGAACTCCCGACCACCTGGTTCGAAGCCAGGTACTCTATCCAACTGAGCTACGGGCGCTTAACAGGGAGCGCGCAGAATAAACGCTGGGTCACCACATATCAATTTGTATTTAAATTTTTATCACAGGGTTTTTATTATTTTTACACAACGGAATCATAACTCGTCCGAATAATTAGCCCACATATTGCACGAAGGCGGTAACGACTTACGATATTTATGATTAATTTCAAACCATTAGACACGAAAATCATGAATAGCAAAAGATACAGTTTCTACCTGAACTAAGTCAGGAAAAATCTGGCTGCTTCGGCAAGCTGCTCCTGCCGTCGCCTAAAAGCGCCTACTTTTGGTGCACTACCATCGGAACGCCGCATCGCTACATCCCTGTAGGCGATCTTGATCGATCCCCCTTGATGCGTAGCTACGGCTATGCATCGGCGGGCGATCGATCAACCTTGTTTGCCAGATTTCCCCTGAGCTTCGTTCCCTTCATGCAATATGCGGGCTAGCGACAAAAGCTGGATTGAGCCGATATTCAGGAAGTTGCTGCAATATTATCATGTAAACGCCTGGCCATTAATCAAAGTCAGCGAGTGAGCTATTTCGATACTCGCGCCAAACCCCAAATCTCTACACGTCGGACACCTGCGCGGCGCAGGGTTTTAGTAATCTCATTGGCTGTTGAGCCGGTTGTGACGATGTCATCAATCACCGCGACATGAGAGTAGGGCGTAGATGCATCGTAAGCAAAGGCCTTGAGAATATTTTTCTCGCGTTGATAGGCGCTTAATCCAGACTGGCTGTCGGTATCCCGGGTTCGAGACAAGGCGCGGGTATTAACAGGTATGTCAAGTAGGTGTGACAGTGCCTGGGCGATTTCAAATGCCTGGTTGTAACCGCGATCAAGCAAACGTTTACGATGCAAAGGTACCGGCAATAAAACTTCTGGTAAGGGTTTGCTGTCGCGAAAATGATCGATAGTCGCGCTTACCAAACTACTAGCGAGATACAGGCTTTCGGCAAATTTGAGCTGTATTAATAGATTGCGAGTCAAGCCCTGATAAATCAGTGGAGCGGTCATCTTTTGCCATCTCGGCGGGTCGTATAAACAGGCTGCACATGAGTCGCCACTGGTCGCATTTTCGAGCCCGCACAGGTTGCAGGGGTTGTTTAAGCGTTTGAGTTCGGTGATACAGTTTGCGCAAAAAGACTGACCAGGCTTGAGCGCATAAGCGCATCCAATGCATATCGCGGGGCTGAGTAGCTGCGATGCTAAACGCTGAAACCTCGCCTGTATTCGTCTTCCTGACATGATCCTGAATCCGTGACTCCACTACGTCGCAGAGTGCAAGTCCTTGATTCCACAGCGGTTCAAAAAATGCCCGCTTAACCTACGGATGAAGCTCAGATTTTTATGATTCCACTGTGAAACCAATTACTTACCCTCTGCTTTACGCATTGAAGCCACGGATTCAGGATTGACTATTCCCTTTGTTGCAATAGACTTGGGGTTCTATTTGAATCCGACCTAATTGAAACATGACCGATTTAGTACAACCGATCAGGCACGACTGGACACTCACGCAAATTAAAGCGCTTTTTGCGAAACCTTTCAACGATTTATTATTTCAGGCGCAAACCACGCACCGGCAATACTTCGATCCTAACGCAGTGCAAATCAGTTCCTTGCTGAGCATTAAAACCGGTGCCTGCCCGGAAGATTGTTCCTATTGTCCGCAAAGTGCGAAATACGATACCGGGTTGGAACGCGAACGTTTGCTGCCAATCGAAGAGGTCAAACAAGCGGCATTGAATGCGAAAAGCAATGGGGCCAGTCGGTTTTGTATGGGCGCGGCCTGGCGTAACCCCACCGATAAGAATCTCGACCGTGTGATCGAAATGATAAGCGTGGTTAAGGATCTTGGTATGGAAACCTGCGTTACGCTGGGAATGTTGACCCAGTCGCAGACCAAAAAACTCAAGGCAGCCGGGCTCGATTATTATAATCACAATCTCGATACCTCGCCCGAGTATTACAAAGAAATAATCACCACGCGTACCTATCAGGATCGACTCGATACCCTGGAAAATGTACGTGCGGAAGACATTAATGTGTGCTGCGGCGGTATCGTCGGTATGGGTGAAACCGATCTGGATCGGGCGGCACTATTGCAGCAACTCGCGAATCTACCCCAGCATCCGCAAAGTGTGCCAATCAATCTACTGGTCCAGGTCGAAAATACGCCGTTATACGGCACCGAGGCACTCGATCCGATTGAATTTGCGCGTACCATTGCGGTGGCCCGCATCATCATGCCAAAGTCTACCGTGCGGCTGTCGGCGGGACGTAATGATATGAGCGAGGAGATGCAGGCGCTATGCTTTCTGGCCGGTGCGAATTCTATTTTTTACGGTGACAAGCTGTTAACTACACCCAATCCCGAAAAGAACGAGGATCTAGTGTTATTCGAAAAACTCGGCATCAATGCCAGCGGGGAACTTCGGCAAGACTCATCGGAGACAGTTGCAGCCTGAATCGCTCATAATCGGGTTGGTGGAATGTTCGTAGGCTCGGATTGATTCGACCCGGTCTGTATTACCCGCGCAACCCAGGGACGAACCTCTATATAAAAAGCTGGTCCGGAGTGTTCCGGACCAGCCAGGTACTTCTAAAATGCTGGTTTAATAACTGGCGGATTCACTTTCGTAGACCAGACCTTTCCGTTTGGCCTGTTCCTTCACCGCGCCAAAGATTTTTTCATCCAGCGATTCACTCACGCCACCTTGTGCAGCGATTTCTTGCCCGATGTAATCACTGCGTGACTCGGACAGTTTCTTGATATCACTTTTAATTTTGTCGCGTCGCCGGGCCTGGGCGTTAATAATCTCCATTTGCTCTTCCGGAGCAAGGGCCTGCAGGCTCGCCGGCATATCGTCCTTGTCGATATCATCGAGCTCCACACGACCACTGGAGATCGCATCTACCAATTCACCCTTACCGAGAAAATTGGATTCACCACTGGCAGTGGCATTATAAGTGGCGCGTCTCGCCAGTGCTGCTTCCGATAACTCGTCATACAATTTATTGGTAGCCTCACTTTTTAATTTCTGGCTTTTCTTTGCTTCTTCGTCGCCATAATAAAGGCGAGTTTGTTCGAGGCTGGCTGCAAGTTCAGATAGCTTCTCATCGAATGGTGTCGCCACGGCTACCGCATTGCCGGAATTTTCTACCTGGAAATACTTGCCGTCACCGAGTTGAGCAATGCTTTGCCAAACCGGCGCCGTAGAGTGGTTTTGACCGCTCTGGATAGTATTCACGACAATGCCTTTTTGTTTTGCACGTTCGAGCGTCGCCGGAAATTTTACATCGTCGATGTAATCCATGTGGGGCGGGGCGTCACCGATCAGAAACGCGACCTTATAAACGCTCTCATCGTCGCTCCAGGAGATACGATTCACCGCATCATACAGTGCCTGATTAACGCTTTCGGGACCATCGCCACCACCTTGTGCCTTAAAGTCCATCAGCTTGGCGTACATCGAATCTAGATCCTGCGACAGATCAAGCACTTTTGTTACATAAGTATCACCGCGGTCACGAAATGCGACCAGTCCCATCCTGATATCGGGCGCCTGTTCGGCCGAGGCCATGGTGGTCGCAATCGACCAGATTTTTTCTTTCGCAGCCTGAATCAGACCGCTCATACTGCTTGTAGTATCGAGGATAAATACCACTTCAATTTGATGATTTTGAATCGGAGTGGTATGAGTCTTGACGGCGGTTATGGCCTGTGCTTTTTGAATCGATGGGAACACAGCTATGCCGATTGCGGTAGTGGCGAATAATGCCAGGGCGATAATTTTAGTTTTCATGAATATTTCCTCGTTCTAGTGGGTGGAAAGTTTACGAACCGCAGCCAGCGCGACGCGATGGGCGGATTGGAATCGGTCGGCTTCGACCGGGTTGAAACAGCTTGCATTGGCATGGGTACTGGCAAATCCAGGTATCAGGACAAATAACGACTGGGTTAAAAAGAAACACCAGATGGCTGTGATGATGCTGTCGGTTTGCAGTATCGCCCAGGCACTGGCGACCAGAGCGAATGCGACAAGTCCGAGGTCAAGTAGCGCGGGTAAAACCGAAGCATGGAAATACAGTGAGCGAACTATCCAGATCAACGCGGCCTGAACCAGCAGGAAGCTAAGCAGCGAGGTATCGAGTAGCATGCAGGCCAGGGTTGTTATCAACCAAAGCGCAACCATCACGACTCGCCCAGTGCGTTCGTTGCTGCGTTTTAACAGGTAGATCAGGTAGCCCAGTGCGAGGATCGAAATCAAAATTCGAGGGCTGGTGTATTCACTAAATACTATTGGTAGCAGTGCTGCCAGTATTCCGCCACCGAGGCTTACGCCGATTGCAAGCGTGATGCCTTCGAGCATGCCGGGGGCTTTCATGACGCGCTCCTTTTTTGCTTTTCGCGTAAAAATGCGATTTCGATATCCTCGGCACGAACACCGGCGCCGACAGCGGATAAATGGTTATGTAAAGATTGGTTGTCGATATCGGTCACCAGCAATTCCAGTTTTTGGTTCATGTTTTCGAGCTGCTCGCGATATTCTTCAATACATGACTCAAGCTTTTTGGTTGAAGATTGAATCGTTGCGATCTGCTTTTCAGTCGAGTCAAGCTGGTGGGTTGTTTCGAGCTTGCGCGTGATTAAATCACGCGCCAGATCTTCTTTTTTGGCGGTGAAACAGATGTCCAGTTCCTCGTCGAAAGTGGCGATTTTGTCTTTACTATCGGTTGCCAGGTTTGAAAGTTGCTCTGCCTCGTGCTGCAATAATGCCAGGCGCTGCTCGTTCTGCTGAAGCTCGATTTGCATTTCCCGAATCGCTTGCTTGAGCTGAATATCGGGTTCCTCAATGCGATCCAGTACTGCGTGGAAGTCCGCCTGAAACAGGCGGGATAGACGGGTAATTAGTGCCATGTTGATTATCTCCGTGAGTCGTTTGAATACGATTTAATTCTAGGTGGTAGTCGCTGTAAGCTGTAGGCAGTGTTTGGTAAAACCTGTGCCGAGGGATTTACAAAAAATTTACAAAGGCTGGAGCAATGAATGTTAGTGTAATGTCCTGGATTAGGTAGCAATTAAGCGAGACGAGAAGGTATTAGCTGTAAGGCGCCTCTCGCAGGGAATGGCACTCCCTTTACAAGAGACGTAACGTGGCAGATGATGCCTTCTCGTCTCGCCCGAAGGGAGACTCACAAAAGCTTCAATCCTGCGTTGCAGTCATTGTTAAGGGGGTGGCCATTATCTTCAGACTACGCCTTGACTTGAAACTTTTGTGAGTCTCTTAACCGCCACCTAATCCAGGACATTACACTACACTTTAGGTAACTCTTTAATTGTTCACGGATAACGCATGACCGATAAAGCACGAATCCTGATAGTCGAAGACGAAAACGCGATCCGAACCGGTCTGGTCGATGTGTTTGTCTACCACGGCTACGATGTAGATTATGCCGAGCATGGTGAAGAAGGTTTAAGCAAGGCACTGAGCGGATTGTTCGATTTGATATTACTGGACGTGATGTTACCGGGGATCGATGGATTTGAAATATGCGATCGAATACGTGCGCAGGATCGCCAGCAGGCAGTTATCATGCTGACTGCCAAAACCAGTGACGAAGACATCGTCCGGGGCCTGACGCTGGGGGCCGACGACTATGTATCAAAACCGTTTTCGGTCACGCAACTGGTGTTGCGGGTGCAGGCGGTGTTGCGCCGGACCGGAATCGGCGAGGCCACCGATCGAGAAATCAAATTACAAAATGGCCTGTTGGTAGATACTGAAAATTTATCCGCCGGTGACGAAATAGTATTTACACGGCGGGAAATGGATGTCTTGCAATATCTTTACAGCCAGGCAGAGCGGCCGGTTCCTCGCGAGGAATTGCTGGTAAAAGTCTGGGGCTATGCCAGTCATATGGAAATAGAAACCCGCACGGTCGATATTCACATCGCCAAGTTGCGCCGTAAAATTGAACACAATCCATCTAACCCCGAGTGCATTGTCACGGTACGCGGCGCCGGATACCGTTTAATGGTCGCAACGGAAAGCAATACTGAAAAATGAATACGCGTCGCCTGAAAACCCTGTTGTTGCTATTGTTTGTCGCGCTTGCGATACCGACGGGCGTTTTGGTGTTCCAGGCTTATGGACAATTGAAGTGGGAAGCGTTTCATCAACACCAGCAGTTAGCACGCGAATTCGCCCTGCGTATCGACAGGCAGTTTAATGCGCTGATGCAGCGCGAAGAAAATCGTTCTTTTACCGATTACGCCTTTCTCAATGTGGTGGGTAGCGATGGTTCAAATTTTTTACAACGGTCCCCGCTATCCGGGTTTCCGCTCGATTCGCAGGTTCCCGGCATACTGGGCTATTTCCAGGTCGACGCCAAAGGTCAACTGGCAACCCCTACGGTGCCGCAATCGAATGCTTCCAGTTATGGCATTGCCTCGCAAGAGTTACGCCAGCGTGTGGCCCTGGAAAATTCTATCCGTGACATTCTGGGCCAAAATCGCCTGGTTAAAAAATCCGATGCGAGTCCCGAGCGGACAGTAACGTCGCTGGAATTACTGGAGCAGACCAGGGATGCGCAGATGGCAGGAAAAGGCGAGATCATGGCTGAAGAGACGGCGGTTTTGAGAATGCCCTCGTCCGCACCTGTCGAAAGCCTGGAACCCGGTCTGCAGGGACAACTAGTGTTTGACCAGCTGAAAAGTCGTAAAGATACCGATAATCTCGAGCTGGATTCCCCTGCTGATCTTGGTCGTGTCGACGATTTAAAGCTGGAAGACAGTTATGCGGTAGCGTCGGGGTTGCTACCCAAAAAACAAAATGAAGCGAAAAAGCGAAAGCTCGTCAAACAGGCGCGCAAGGAAATTTCAGTATTGCCGGAAATTCGCTCAGAACAGGAATTCGCCAGTGATTTCAATTTCCCGAGGTCGGCGGAAGATGAGGTAGCGGCGTCCAGTCTCCTACGAAAGCAACAGGCAATACGCATTCGCACCTTTGAGACCGAAGTCGACCCAATGGAATTCAGTCTGCTGGACAGTGGTCACTTCGTCTTGTTTCGCCGTGTCTGGCGGGATGGAGAACGTTATGTACAGGGCTTGTTGATCGAACCGCGGTTATTACTGGACGAGCTGATCGCGCCTGCATTTCGAGATTCAGTATTATCATCGATGAGTGATTTGATCATCGCCTACCAGGGAAATGTCATCGGCGTATATGACGCAGGCTATGCGCGAGAATATTCCTCGAGTTACCGGGACAAAGAAAATGAATTGCTGTATCAGGCTCGAATGATTGCACCATTTAATGATCTGGAATTAATATTCAGCCTGTCTCGATTGCCGGTCGGTACCGGTAGCCAGGTTATTATCTGGGCTGCGTTAATCCTCGGCGTGGTTTTAGTTGGCGGGTTCCTGCTGCTATATCGGTTGGGTGCAGGTGCTATCGCACTAGGTCAGCAACAGCAGGATTTCGTGTCGGCAGTGAGTCATGAACTGAAAACACCGTTAACTTCGATTCGCATGTACGGCGAAATGCTGCGCGAAGGCTGGGCTGATGAGGCGCGGAAAAAGTCATATTACGATTTTATATTCAACGAAAGTGAACGTTTGTCGCGGTTAATCAACAATGTTTTGCATCTCGCGCGTATGACTCGAAACGAGCAAAAACCCAGCCTGGAAGATACAAATCTCGATACCCTGTTAAACGACCTGCGTCCAAAACTCGAATCGCAGTTAGAAAACGCTGGATTTAGACTGGAACTGGATTGTAGGGAGCCAGCCATGACCTCAAAACTACGCATCGATAGCGATTGGCTCACTCAAATCTTGATCAATCTGGTCGACAACGCGATTAAATTTTCAGGCAATGCCGAAGATAAAATCGTGCATATCAGTTGTCGCCTGCTACAGGGTAAGTCGATGCAAATATGCGTTCGAGATTTTGGTCCCGGTGTCGCAAAGGATCAAATGAAGAAAATTTTCAAATTGTTTTATCGAAGCGAAAACGAGTTAACCCGCGAAACCGTCGGCACCGGAATTGGTTTGGCGCTGGTTCACCAGTTGGTGACAGGTATGGGAGGTGAAGTCGATGTGGTGAATTGCGACCCAGGGGTAGAGTTTCGGTTGCGGTTTCCGGTGCTGGGTTAGGTCTTTGTTTTGGCCAATTTTTAATAAAAATTTCCTTACTAAATATTATTTCGCACACTAATGCATTCATTAACTACGAAGTAAATTGAGAGTATTCGTGTGCGAAAACCTGTTAGTCCAGCAAAATTTAAGACGATTAAATTAGAATATTGCTGAAAAATGTTATCGGGATCAATCCCAAAACCAACATACAACCCCTAACGCAATGCCTTCGGCAAAGAAAACATCACATCCTCACTAAATCCCAGTGAAGATACATTCGACACACCATTGGCGCGCAAATATTCGATGACATTTTGCACCAGCAATTCGGGTGCTGAGGCACCTGCGGTGACACCGATGCAGGTTTTGGTGTTTAGCCATTCAAGCTGGATATCATCGATATTGTCAATCAAATGACCCTCGATATTTTTATTCTCGGCGATTTCACGCAGGCGGTTGGAATTCGAACTGTTTTTGGAACCGACTACTAATATCAGATCGCATTGTTCGACCAATTGTTTTACTGCATCCTGGCGATTTTGTGTGGCGTAGCAAATATCGTCCTTTTTTGGCCCCTGTATGTGTGGAAAATACTGGTACAGTGTGTCTATGACTACTGTGGTATCGTCTTTTGACAGTGTGGTTTGGGTGACAAAACGAACTTCCCGCGGGTTGCGGATCTTGAGATTACTGACGTCGTCCGACGATTCAACCAGATAAATGTCACCACCCTGTGAATTGTCGTACTGGCCCATGGTGCCTTCAACTTCGGGGTGACCTTTGTGGCCGATGAGGATGGTTTCGATACCTTTGCGGCCATAACGACTGACTTCCATGTGTACTTTGGTGACTAATGGGCAGGTTGCGTCAAACACGTTCAGGCCACGTCGTTTGGCCTCTCTCTGTACCGCTCTGGACACGCCGTGGGCGCTGAAAATGACGTAACAGCCATCTGGAACCTGATCGAGTTCATCAACAAATATGGCGCCTTTCTGCTTTAGATCATTGACCACGTAACGATTGTGTACCACTTCGTGACGTACGTAGATGGGTGCACCAAATAATTTAATTGCGCGCTCGACGATTTCAATCGCGCGGTCGACACCAGCACAAAATCCGCGCGGATTCGCTAGTAATACTTCCATTGGTTTAGCCCGCATATTGCATGAAGGGAACGAAGCTCAGGGAAAATCTGGCAAACAAGGTTGATTGGTCGCCCGCAGATGCATAGCCGTAGCTACGCATCAAGGGGGATCGATCAAGATCGCCTACAGGGATGTAGCGATGCGGCGTTCCGATGGTAGAGCACCAAAAGTAGGCGCTTTTAGGCGACGGCAGGAGCAGCTTGCCGGGAGCCGGCAGATTTTTCCTGACTTCGTTCAGGTACAAACTGTGATTTTCGTTATTCACGATATTCGTGCCTAATTGTTTGAAGTTAATGATAAATATCATAAGTCGGCACCGCCTTCATGCAACATGCGGGTTAGTGCTCTGTTTTCATCAACAATGACCAGGGCAATAATTTTAATCCTATTAGCGGATGAATTGGGCATAAGTTAACTTTGTTTGTTAGCTGGTTTTTCAGAACCGATAAAACTGCTCAGGATTAATATTGTTGCACCCACGCTGATTGCCGCATCGGCAATATTAAATGCAGGCCAGGGGTAGCTGCCAAGCCAGACCTGGATGTAGTCAATGACATAACCAAGGTAAATGCGATCGATCAAATTTCCGAGGGCCCCGCCGAGTATCAGGCAAAGCGAAACAGCAGTTATTTTTTCGTCTTTAGGTACCTGTTTGATCCAGAACAAAATGACCGCGCTGATGACAATAGTCATGATCGTGAAAAACCAGCGTTGCCAACCACCAGCGTCGGCGAGAAAACTAAATGCGGCGCCGGTGTTATAGGTCAGATACCAGTCGAAACCAGGTATTACATCGACAAGCTGATGCAGAGGTAACCATGCCTGGGCAAGCGCTTTGGTGATCTGGTCAAGCACGATTACCAGGGCGCTAATCCATAACAATCTTAATGAGGAATCAGGCATACAGGCGTTGTTCACCATCGCCGTCGACATTGTCGATGCAGCGCCCGCATAATTCGGGGTGATCCGCATGACTGCCAACATCCGGCCGATGATGCCAGCAGCGCACACACTTGGCATGTTTACTCGCTATCGCCTGAACCACAATTTCATGCTCAGCATCCAGTTTGACTGGTTCGGCATCCTTTAAATCTGAAATAGGGGCCAGCAATGCATCGGAAGTAATCAGCACAAAACGCAATTCACCACTGATTTCCTGCAATTCATTTATCAGCGCCTGATTGGCATAAATTGTCACTTCGGCGTCGAGGCCGGAACCGATACCGCCTTCCTGACGCAGGACTTCGAGTGTTTTTGTTACTTCGACACGCACCAGTTCGAGTAATTCCCACACTTCCGGTTTTATTGTGGGGCTCTGGTAAGCAAACAGTCCTTCGTACCACTCGGCGGTAAATACTCCGAGATCTTCATGCATACCGGGTAAGTGTTCCCATACTTCATCGGCGGTAAAACTCAAAATTGGCGTAATCCAGCGCGTCATCGCTTCGACGACGTGAAACATCGCGGTCTGGCAGGAACGTCGTGCCAGGGAATTGCTCTGGGTGGTATATTGCCGATCCTTGATAACGTCGAGATAAAAACCACCCAGCGTTTCAGAACAGAAATTGTGAATTTTCTGCACCGCGACGTGAAACTGATAGCTGCCGTAGAGTTGCTGTAGTTCGTTTTGCAGAACCAGTGTTCGGGCGACGATCCAGTGGTCCAGCGTGAGTAATTCAGATGCTTCGACCATGTCGCGGTCCGGATCAAAACCGTTGGTATTGGCCAATAAAAATCTCAGTGTATTGCGGATACGGCGGTAAACGTCGGCGGTACGCTTTAAAATTTCGTCCGAAACCGACATCTCACCCGAATAATCGGTTGCAGCTACCCACAGGCGTAAAATATCTGCGCCGAGCGTATTGGTGATCTTGATCGGTGCGATCACATTACCGACCGACTTCGACATCTTCATACCCTTCGAATCGACCGTGAATCCATGGGTCAATACCTGGCGGTAAGGCGCCTTTTTATGCATCGCACAGGAGGACAGTAGCGACGAGTGGAACCAGCCACGGTGTTGATCCGAGCCCTCGAGGTACATGTCGGCCGGAAAACTAAGGCGCGGGTCGTGTTGCAGCACGCTGTAATGGGTCGTGCCCGAATCGAACCAGACGTCTAATGTATCGGTAACCTTGGTATATTGATCTGCTTCGTCGCCGAGTAAGTCTTCAGTGGTCATCGAAAACCAGGCTTTAATACCTTCCTGCTCGATACGCTGTGCCACCCGCTCGAATAAATCAGCGGTATCGGGGTGTAATTCCTGCGATTCTTTATTGACGAACAGCGTGATCGGTACCCCCCAAAATCGCTGCCGGGAGATACACCAGTCGGGTCGGTTTTCGATCATGCTTTCGATACGAGCCTGTCCCCACGTCGGTATCCACTGCACTTTTTTGATTTCCTGCATCGCCAGGTCGCGTAGGCCAGCCTGTTCCATGCTGATGAACCATTGCGGCGTGGCGCGAAAAATAATCGGGGTTTTATGCCGCCAGCAATGCGGGTAGCTATGCAGGAACTTTTCCTCGTGTTGCAGGTTACCCTTTTGCTTTAATACCTCGATGACGTGGTCGTTGGCGTTAAATACGTGCTCGCCAGCAAAAAACTCGGTGTTCTCCAGAAAACAACCATTGTCACCGACGGGGTTATAGATATCGAGTCCGTACTTCTTGCCGATGATGAAGTCGTCGAGGCCGTGTCCGGGTGCGGTATGAACGGCACCGGTACCCGCTTCGAGCGTGACATGATCGCCGATGACCATCAGTGACTCGCGATCGTAAAATGGATGTTTTAAATGTTGATTTTCGAGCAGTTCACCCTTGCCGTAGGCAATCACCGCATAGTCATCGATGCCGTAGCGCGCCATCGTATCTTTCATCAAATCTTCGGCGAGCATGAGTCGATGTTTACCATTTTCACCATCGACCTGGACAACGACGTATTCGAAATTGGGATTGAGCGCAACCGCCAGGTTGGCTGGTATGGTCCAGGGCGTAGTTGTCCAGATCAGTACCGACAACGGGCCTTCACCGGGATGGCCGGGTGCAATATGCAGGGCGTTGATGAATGAATCTTCATCCACGACCGGAAATTTAACATCGATAGCGGGGGAGGTTTTATCTTTATAGTCGACTTCGGCTTCGGCCAGCGCCGATCCGCAGTCGGTACACCAGTGCACCGGCTTGTCGCCCCTGTGCAGATGCCCGTTGGCAATTATTTTGCCGAGAGAGCGCACTATATTGGCTTCGGTATCGTATTTCATCGTCAGATATGGGTCATCCCAGTCACCGAGTACACCGAGACGGATGAAATCGATTTTTTGCTTTTCAATTTGCTTATGTGCATAGTCACGGCAGGCCTGGCGAAACTCGTCGGCTTTGACCTTGACGCCCGCCTTACCAATTTTTTTCTCGACCTGGTGTTCGATCGGCAGGCCGTGACAATCCCAGCCCGGGACGTAGGGTGCGTCATCGCCGTCTAAAGTGCGCGCCTTTACGATCATATCTTTTAAGATCTTATTAACCGCATGGCCGATATGAATGTCGCCGTTTGCGTAGGGTGGGCCGTCGTGCAGGATGTAAGTTTTCCTGCCGCTGCGAGCCGCACGAATTTTCCCATAGAGATTATTATCCTGCCACTTTTGCAGGCGTTCGGGTTCCCGATTGGCGAGATTGCCACGCATCGGAAAATCGGTATCAGGGAGGTTGAGTGTGGGTTTGTAGTCGGTCACGGATTTATCACTGTCTATATTAATTGGTCAAAGTACTGTTTTGCTTTAACGGTGTCTTGTTCGATATGGATTTTCAATTCCTGCAATGAATCAAACTTTTCTTCGTCGCGTATTTTATGTAAAAATTCAACGTCAACGCAGTATCCATACACGTCCTGATCAAAATCAAGAATAAAAACCTCGAGGATGGTATCTACGCCATTGATAGTAGGTCGTGTGCCAATACTGGCTACGCCCGGTAACACGCGATTATCTATACCTTTCACCGATACCGCAAATATTCCTTTAACAATCAGCGTTTTGTCACCCATTTTGATATTAATTGTCGGAAATCCCAGTTCTCGGCCGAGTTTTTGCCCGTGGCAGACCTTGCCGGACAGGGTGTAGGGCCGGCCGAGTAACCCGGCCGCCTGTTCAAAATCGTCTTTTTGGATACATTCACGGATGCGTGTGCTGCTGACACGGGCGCCGTCGATTAACAGGGAATCGGTGTTTTCCACTGCAAACCCGTATTGCTCACCGCAATCTTTGAGAAACTGAAAATCACCGCTACGATTCTTGCCAAAGCGAAAATCGTCGCCAATCACCAGATGTCGGGTATTCAGACGCTCGACCAGGATTTGTTTTACAAAATCTTCTGCGTAAAGCTCGGCCAAATCACGGTTAAATTTAAGGCATAATAAATTATCGATCTGTTTCGATTTTAGGTATACCAGTTTTTCGCGAAAACGTGAAAGTCGTTTTGGCGCCCTGACCGGGGCGAAAAATTCGATCGGCTGCGGTTCGAAAATAATTACCGTGCTCGGTAGATTATGCTGTATAGCTACATCTTTAAGCTGCTCCAGTACATGCTGATGGCCCAGGTGAATACCGTCAAAATTGCCGATCGTCACCACGCTGGCGGTAATCGGCTGGGTTAGATTATGTAGTCCACGGATGAGTTGCATTTTGAGTGAAATGGGTAGATTTTCAGTGAGCGAACTGGTCGCGCCTCAAGCCCATTATCCAAAGCATCAAGGCGTAACTCAAGATTCCCGGCGAGATCAACAAGGCGAGTTGGTAAACCCGTTCAAACCATTGCCATTGGGCCCAGGAATCGAGTGGCGGTGACAACCACAGAATAATTAATGACATCGCGCAACAGGCCAGCAGTATTTTTAATATTGGCAGGGCAAAGGTTTCGAATTTTTCGAAAATAGAGTCCTTTTTAAGTGTCAGGGCCAGCATGGCCGCATTAAAGTAAGCCGATACCGTGGTTGCCAGAGCGAGACCGACATGCGGGGCAATAAATTCGTAATTCAGCATCGATACGACGAAAATAACGTTCAGCACCATATTCAGGAGCATTGCCTGAATACCGATGCGTACCGGTGTTTTGGTATCCTGGCGCGCATAAAAACCACTGGCCAGAATTTTGATCAAAATAAAAGCTGGCAGTCCGAGGCTGTAGGCCATCAGGCTGTAGGCTGCCATCATCGAGTCGTTGTTTTGAAATGCGCCGTATTGAAACAGGGTCACAAGAATCGGCTGTGATAGCAGAAACAGGCCAATTGTTGCCGGAACGGCGATCAATAAAGCGAGTTTTATCGCCCATTGCAGTGTTTGATTAAAGTGCGTAGCACCTTTTTTATAATGCGCTTCCGAGAGGTTGGGCAATACCACAGTAGCTAGCGCGATACCGAAGACCCCGAGCGGAAATTCCAGTAGGCGATCCGAAAAGTACAACCAGGTGACGCTGCCGGAAACCAGGAATGAGGCGATAAAGGTATCGAACAATAAATTTATTTGCGCCACTGAAGAGCCGAACAGGGCCGGGATCATTAACTTGATTATTTTCTGCACGCCCTCGTGACGCCATCCCCACACGGGCATGGGTAACAGGCCTTCGCGATAAAGAAATGGTAACTGGAACAGTAACTGCACGATTCCGGCGAGTAATACGCCCCAGGCCAGCGCCGTAATCGGTAAATCGAGCTGTGGGCTAAGCCAGACTGCACAGCCGATCATGCTCAGGTTTAGTAACACCGGGGTGAATGCCGGAACTGCAAAGTGCTTCCAGGTGTTGAGTATTCCACCGGCCATGGCGGTCATAGAAATCAGCAAGATATATGGGAAGGTAATGCGTAGCATATCGGCAGTCAGGTTAAATTTTTCGGGTTGATCGATAAAACCAAACGCGATAATGCTAACCAGTAGCGGTGAGGCCAGTACCCCGCCGAGAGCCAGGATGAGTAATATCGAACCCAACGTACCGGCAACACGATTAATCAGGTCCAGAGTTTGTACCGCGCTGTACCGATTGCGGTACTCGGTGAGTACTGGCACGAATGCGAGCGAAAATGCACCTTCAGCAAACAAACGCCGCAAAAAGTTTGGTATCTTGAAAGCGACGAAAAAAGCGTCAGTCGAATCACCAGCATCAAAAAATCGGGCGATGACGATATCGCGCGCGAGGCCGAGCACGCGTGATAATAAGGTCATGGATCCGACTGACAGGGCTGATTTGATCAAAGTGGCCATTTGGCTGAAGGTTTTGTTGGTCTAAAAGCGCTGAATTTTAGCATTTAAACTATCGACATTTCAGTTAATTCGGGTTGACATGACGCAGTTCAGTAAAGATAATGCGCGCCTGATTTTTAAAGCCTTATTTGGGAGAAACCTTTGGCGAATTCACCATCAGCTAAAAAACGCGCTTCTCAGGCCGAGCAACGCCGCCAACGCAACGCCAGCCGCCGTTCGATGATGCGTACTTATCTCAAAGCAACTGTTGCTGCGATCGCATCCGCTGACAAGGCCGCTGCCGAAGCCGCATACAAAAAAGTAGTCCCGGTTCTGGATAGCTCTGCTGTCTATGGCATCATTACTAAAAACAAGGCCGCACGGCATAAAAGCCGTATGAATGCGCAGATTAAAGCATTATAGGCATTCTATGAAAGATTTAAAAAAGGCCGAAACTTACCGGCCTTTTTTGTGGCTGCAAACATAACTGGGAATGTTATTGCGCTACCCAGTCCTTCCTAACCAATACCTCGTCGCTTGATTTGATCATGCCGCGAAAGCGGTCACCGACGTTTACCACGCCGACGCCTTCTGGCGTGCCAGTCATAATGATATCTCCATCATTCAGACTTATGAAGCGCATGACTTCCTGCAAAATTTGCTGTGGTTTATACATCATCTATTCGTAACCACCGTTTTGGATTTCCGTATCGTTAATTTCGAGTATGAGGCTGAGCGATTCGATATCGGTATTGCCCATTATTACAAACTCACTTGTAATAAAATTCGTGCGCAGGAGTAAAAGCCAGGTTCGAGCCTGCTAAAAGTAGATAAAAGTCTGGGGTTAATTAAAACTGTTTTCTGGTTCAGCCTGGATTCAGAGTGTTTGCGCTAATGTGCCGTCATCGTTCAAAACTAGTTGGAGAAAACTAATGACACAGCATAGCAAGAAGTTAAAAGTTTTACTGATTTCAGCCCTGTTAGTATCCGGCCTTGTGGCAGGCCCTGTTCAGGCCCATCAAATCGATAACGTGCTTGCCCCGCTGGCGGCATTTGTAGTGCTGGGTTCGCTGCTTAGACATAATCACGGACACGAATATTATTATAAACGCCGCGCCGGATATTACGGACATAATCACGGGTATAACGGACATTATGGACATCAGCACGGCCACCAGGCTCGCAGCTACAGCTACGAAGGTTATAACCGTAAGTCCAACCGTAACAGCCGTCATGCTCGCAGCTACAGATATGAAGGTTATAACCGCAAGCCCAAGCGTAGCAACCGTCACTAGGAGATTAATACGATGCAACCTGGGATTCGACTGATAATAATTGGCTTGCTGTTAGGTTCCAGCTTACCGGCCTACGCGCAGGATGATACGCTAATTTCTCGTTCCGCAGGCAAGCTGGTTGAGGATGACAGTATTGAATTGACCACCGAGGTGAAGAAACAGGATCTGGTAATCGTCCAGGCACCCGAAGCAGATCAAACTCGCGATACTACTTCGACTCAAAGCAGTGATGGGCAGACTATTATTAGCAATCGTGACGATCAATATTTTCTGATTTACGACGCCGATGTTTCCTTATTATCTGATCTTGACGGTGACGGTTATCACCACGCCATAAATGTGTCATTTGATGTCGATGTTAGCTACGACAGTGCGACTGTTTACGCCAAGCTGTATTTGAGTCGTGACGGTGGACCCTGGAGCCAGTATCACACAACTGATTTGTTCAACATTTATGGCGATAATTTTAGTGACGCCTACGAGGTAACTACCGAATTACTGGAAGGATATCCGCCGGGTTACTACGATATTCTAATCGAGATATTCAGCCTCAATCACGTCGGCATTGTAACCAGTCAGGTGCTCGACTATTACTACCTGGGCAGAGACATTATGCTCGAAGACTTGAGCCGGGACGAAAGCTATATATATGAGGAAGTTTACTACTCTCATGGTGGTGGCAGTTTTTCGTTAATCTGGTTACTACTGATACTTCAGGTGGTGATCGCAGCCAGGGGCGCCGTCATGTTAACCCCCGAGAAATAATAATAATAAGAAAAGGCGCCCCTGCGCTGCGGTCTTTTTTTGACCCTGGCACAATTCAAAACTGCTATTATGATCCTTCTGGACCCGTTTGATTTTCGAATCACGGGTCCTTTTATCAAGGCAGTTTATGTATATCTAAATATCTCCTATTAACGGTTTTACCCCATTGATAATCCAGTCTCTTGCCTGTTGTGCGTAGGGTGATAAATTTGTTTTAAGTGAATCAATTTGTGGAGTTTTTGCGTAAATACGAGTTATGTGAACAGGTAAATTTTTGGTCGGTTACAGAGAATAGTTCAATTGTTATACTTTGGTGTCGTTTCATCAGAGTCATGTTTTGTGATGGAAAAGAATAATGCAACATCGAGTGCAGGCCGAGGGGGGCGTCGCTCGGCTCGCGGCCGCTTGCGGAAGCGCAAAATTACCGTCGCTCCAGCTTATGTGAAGAGGCAAATTCCATTCTACGAATTTCTCGGTGAAGAAGGCCTGGTTAAACTCGAAGATCAGGCCGACTGGTTAATTCAGGAAGTCGGCCTGGAATTTCGTGACGATCCGAAGGCGCTCGAGATCTGGAAAAAAGCGGGCGCTGATATCAAGGGTACGCGGGTGCGGCTGGAACGGGGTATGGCGCGCGAGCTGTGTAAGACTGCGCCCTCGGAATTTACCCAGGTGGCACGTAATCCTGCAAAAAATGTCCGTATTGGCGGCGCTTCACAAGTATTTGCACCGGTATATGGCCCTCCGTTTATTCGCGATCTCGAAGGCGGCCGCCGATACGGTAGTTATGCAGATTTTGAAAACCTGGTAAAGCTTGTCTACCAGTTACCCAGCTTACACCATTCGGGCCTGGTCATCGTCGAACCCTGCGATCTGCCGGTATCGAAGCGCCACCTCGATATGGTGTACGCGCATATGAAATACAACGATAAGCCTCATCTGGGTGCGATAACCGAAATGTCACGTGCGCAGGATTCGGTGGATATGGCAAGAATTCTGCACGGTGCGGATTTCATGGAAGACAACTGCGTCATCATGGGCAATGTGAATACTAATTCGCCGCTACTGGTTGACCGTGTCGTTACCGAAGCGGCACAGGTTTATTGCGGGGCGAATCAGGGTCTGGTGGTGGTGCCATTTATCCTCGGCGGCGCGATGGGACCGGTCACCACCGCGGCCTCTATCGCGCAGGCTCTGGCGGAGGCGATGATGGTCGGTGCATTTACCCAGCTCGTGCGTCCGGGAGCGCCATTTATACTCGGTAATTTCCTCTCGTCGATGAGCCTGCGAACCGGTGCACCGACCTTCGGCATGCCCGAACCGGTTATGTCAAATCTGGTGATCGGCCAGCTCGCCCGGCGCCTGGGTGTTCCATTGCGTTGTGGGGGTTCGTTAACCGCATCTAAACTAGCCGATGCGCAGGCAGCATTTGAAAGTGCCGATTCGATGCTGTCGACAGTACTTGGCGGCGCGAATTTCGTGTTGCATGCTGCTGGTTGGCTCGAAGGTGGTCTGTGTACCGGCTACGAAAAACTGGTGATCGATGCCGATCGTCTCGGTGCTTATCAGGTCATGCTCGCAGGCCTGCCAATGGACGACAATGCCCTGGCCCGTGATGCCTACAGTGAAGTTGAACCCGGTGCCCACTTCCTGGGTTGCTCGCATACGATGGCAAACTATGAAACTGCTTACTATGACGCGCTGCTTTCGGACAGTAATAACGTCGAGCAATGGGAAGAAGAAGGTTCGAAGGATACCGCCCGACGTGCTTACGAGCGTTGGAACCAATTGTTAAGAGACTATGAGGCCCCGCCAATGGATGAAGCGAAGGACGAGAAATTGCAGGCTTATGTGATGAAGCGGAAGGAAGAAATTCCCGACGCATGGTACTAACCCGCATATTTCATGAAGGCGGCGACTACTAGTGATTTTTACCAATGAATTCAAATAATTAGGCACGAAAATTATGGTATACGAAAAATACAGTTTGCACCTGAACTTCGTTCCCTTCATGCAATATGCGGGCTAACAGCTATTATTAATAAGTGAGGCATTGAATGTGGAAACACATGCAAAAGTAGTCATCATCGGTGGTGGTGTGGTCGGCTGTTCGGTCCTGTTTCATCTCGCAAAATTTGGCTGGAAGGATTGTGTATTACTGGAAAAAAATGAGCTGACTTCGGGCTCCTCATGGCATGCCGCCGGGCAAATTCATACCATCTCGTCCGATCCGAATATTTCTCGATTGCAGGGCTATACCATCAATCTCTACAAGGAAATTGAAGAAGTGTCCGGGCATTCGGTCGGCATGCACAGTACAGGTGGATTTTATCTCGCCTCGAATAAGGACTGGTACGATTACCTCAAAAGAGAGCGTTCGAAGGCGCGTTATATGGGCCTTGACCAGGAGTTCATCTCGCTCGAAGAAGTTGCCAGGCTGCATCCGCTGATAGACCCGAAGCGTTATATTGCCGCTTTATGGGACCCGCTCGACGGTGATATCGATCCTTCCGGCGTGACCTATGCCTACGCCAGGGCAGCCAGGGTCCATGGTGGCAGTTATCACACGCATACACCGGTAATAGAGACCAACCAGCGCGCCGATGGCAGTTGGGACGTGGTCACCGAAAAGGGTACGATTAACGCCGAGCATATAGTCAACGCGGGTGGCCTGTGGGCGCGCGAAGTGGGGCTTATGTCGGGCTTGCATTTACCGGTTCAACCGATGGAACACCATTACCTGATTACCGAGGCGATACCCGAAATTGAAGCGCGTGACGAACGATTGCCAGCCGGCATCGATTATGAGGGCAATATGTATTTCCGTCAGGAAGGCAAGGGTATGTTGCTCGGCACCTACGAACCGGTGGCAACACCCTGGTCGGTCGGCGGCACCCCGCAGTCGTTTGGCCAGGAATTACTTGAACCGCAACTCGATCATATTGCCGAGCGCCTGAAACTTGGATTCCAGCGTATTCCGGCCCTCGAAAAAGCTGGCATCAAGGATATTATAAACGGTCCCTTTACTTTTGGGCCCGATGGCAATCCGATGATTGGGCCGGTACCGGGTATGCGTAACTACTGGACCGCAGTCGGTGTCATGGCCGGATTCTGCCAGGCCGGTGGAGTCGGTATGTGCCTGGCGGAATGGATGATCGACGGTGAACCGTCAATCGATGTCTGGGCAATGGATATCGCACGATTTGGTGATTACGCGTCGCCACATTATGGGACCGTGAAATCAACCGAAAACTATGAGCGACGGTTTATGCTCACCTTTCCAAACGAAACCCTGCCCAGGGGGCGTTGCCAGAGAACCACTTCGCTGTACGATCGCTTGAGCGCCAAAGGCGCGGTCTGGGGCGATGCGTTCGGGCTGGAGAATGCGCTCTGGTTCGCCAACAGTCCCGAGGATGCACACGAGGAACCTACATTTCGGCGCTCAAGGGCGCACGACTATATAGCCAAAGAAGTAAAAGCGGTACGCGAAAAGGTGGGTATGATAGAAATTGCCAACTTTGCCAAGCACTGCTTTCAGGGGCCTGGTGCTCGGGCATTTCTCGATCATGTGATGGCGGGTACGATTCCAAAACCGGGTCGGATCAACTTGAATCCTATGTTAACCCCGAAAGGCAAGCTCTACGGTGATTTGACTGTCGCCTGCCTCGCCGAGGACGACTTTTTAATTTTAGGCTCCGGCGCTGCACAGGAAATGCACCGCCGCTGGTTCGAGCAGCAACTCCAGGATCATGATCTGCGTTATAACAATGAATCAAGTCGATTACACGGCATCGCAATTTCGGGTCCGAACGCGCGTGAATTGCTGTCGAGGATTACACGCGACGATGTATCCGCGGCGGGGTTGAGATTTCGCGATATACGCCGCACATTCGTTGCGGGTGTGCCGGCGATTTTGACCCGGCTATCATTCTCGGGGGAGCTCGGCTATGAGATTTATGTGGCACCGGAGTATCAGCTCAAATTGTACGAATCGGTGATGGAAGCGGGCGACGATCTCGGTGTTAAATTATACGGTGCGCGTGCGCTGATGAGCCTGCGGCTAGAAAAAAACTGGGGTGTATGGACCCTGGATTTTCGCCCCGATTTTACCCCTGCGGAATCCGGACTGGATGCGTTTATAAATTGGGATAAGGAATTTGTCGGCAAGCAGGCAGCGATGCAGGAACGCGTCCGCGGACCGCAAAAACGCCTTGTGACGATGACAGTCGAGACCGAGGATATCGATGTTTCCAACGATGAGGCGATTCTCAAAGACGGTGAATGTATTGGATATGTCACATCCGGGGGTTATGCCCACTCGATTGGGCGTTCGATGGCATTGGGTTATGTACCGATCGAGTTTGCCAAAGCCGATAGCGTGCTTGAAGTCGAGATCAATGGTGAAATGTATGCTGCACGTGTAATCGACAAGCCATTGTATGACCCGGACGGAGTAAAAATGCGGGGCTAGCTCATGTTGGGCTTTGCACCAAAAGTAGGCGATTTAGGCGCCAACAGTAGGTGCCTTTAGGCAAGCTTAGCCCAGCCTACAGGCTATATCTTACACTCAATATCCGCCCAGAATCTGCGGACTCAGGTTATCGTCGATTCAAGGAACTCGGAAAAGGGAACTGGTCGTTGAAACAAATAACCCTGGAAACACTGGCATTGCCGCTCTTTCAAATGGTTAAATTCCTCGTTGGTCTCTACCCCCTCGGCGATGAGGTTTAGTTTTAGATGTTGAGACATGAGGATTATCGAATCGACAATTTTCGCATTATCGGTGGACTTGTCGATGTTACGTACAAATGATTGATCGATCTTTAATTCGTCTATGGGCAAGCGATGCAGTTGTGCGATAGACGAGTAACCGGTGCCGAAATCGTCGATCGAAATACTGATACCAAGTGCTCTTAGCCGGTTCAGGGTCTCTAGTGCGCGCTCTCTATTGTCAGCCACCATGGCTTCGGTAATTTCTAATTTTAGCTTTGTCGGGTCTGCCTGGGTTTCGTCCAGCATGAGTTCTAATTTGTTGATAAAATCGACGTCTCTAAATTGTCTGGAGCTGAGCTTGACAGATATCATCAGGTCAAATACGGGGTCCAGTATTGCCTGATATTCGCAGGCGGAACGTATCACCCAGTTACCAATCGACACAATCAATCCAGTCTGTTCGGCTACTTCGATAAATTGTGCGGGAGGTAAAACGCCTCTTTCGGGGTGGTTCCAGCGCAATAAAACTTCGCTGCCTACGACCTTTTCTGAACTATCAAACTGTGCTTGAAAATACAATTCGAATTCGCTATTTTCGAGTGCTAATTGCAGTTCCTTCTCAATCACACGCCGCTGGTCTGCCGAGTCTTGCATGTCCTGCGAAAACAGTCGAACATCGGTCTGCACATCTTTTCTGGCGTAATACATCGCGATCTCAGCATATTGAATCAGATCGCCAGCACTCATCTGATTTGATGGGAATAAGGTAATGCCGATACTGGTTGTGATATGGAAATCATGCCCATGAACCCCATAAGGCGCCTCGAGCAATTTGTGAAATTCGTCGGCAATGTTGGTCGCTGGCGCACTGGCTAGTTTGAGGTTTGACCCTATTTCGGGGAGTATCACGACAAATTCGTTACTGCCAAGATGTGCGGCTGTGTCGGCCGGACCTAAACGTGTGCGTAGACGGTTTGCGAACTGTACAAGTAAATCTTCGCCGACAAAACGGCCCAGTGCGTAGCCGATCTTTTTGAAGCGATCGATTTCGATAAAAAATACCGCGCCAACCCGATCACTTTGCTTTGCCCTGGCAATTTCTTCAATTAGCCTTTCCTGTAAAAGTCGACGATTGGGCAGATTAGTGAGTTCATCGTGGTGCACCTGGTAGCGCATTTTCTGCTCGGCAAGTGCCTGTTGGTGGCGACTGCTGAGCGATTCGACGATAGTCCCCATGATGGTTTTGTTTAACCGGCTTGCGGATGCCAGTATCATCCCTATGAATAATACCGACATGATTGTCATCGCGTTTCCAATTTCGCTGTTGATTAGCATGAATTGAACGATAATTGGTACACCAGCCAATATTACAAAAGCCCGACCCGCACTGATGATAGCGGCGAGAGTGGTAATTCCGCCCGCGCACATACCGCCTATTACAAAAACCAGAAATACCTGGTGTACGATACTCTGGTGGCTGAATAACCAGATACCAGCGGCTCCCCAGGTTGCCCCGGACAGGGCTGTGGTGATTACCACTAATTGATACCAGTTTTTTTCGCCAGGCCGGGTTTCATCGATTTGTCTGAATTGACGATAAAGTAACCAGCGAATTACTGACAGACAATTAGTGGCCAGAAACCAGACGATAATATGAAGGTGATCAATCCTGTCCCATAACACCACGGAAAGAATCGAGCTGTTGATCAAGATAGCAAGCAGCGAGGCTGGAATCGATGAAAATATTATGCGGAGTTGTTCCGCTTTAATATCGGCAGGTTTTATGCTATCCCTGATCGAACTGGTCTGGGGTTGATCCATAACGTTAAAATTAACTGTCGTGTATGACTTATTATAGTTGTATAAATGCTTTTACCAGCCACATAAACCCGGTCTCCTGATTAGCGTCCTGGGCTTTGGGTTTACGCTTAGTTCAATGGCGTAAACTATTGATAACTTCGATGGTGTTAACACGTACACCGCGCCAGATATAAAATGACTCCGCAGCCTGTTCGACCAGCATCCCAAGTCCGTCGATTGCACTCGCAGCGCCTCGATATTGCGCCCATGCAACAAATGCTGTCGGGCCTCCGAGCTTATACATCATGTCGTAGCAGATTGAGTGGCTACCGAGTACTTCTTCACCAATCGGCGGGACCTGGTTGCTGAGTCCGGCAGCGGTAGCGTTGATGATCAGGTCGAATTTATCGTCTCCGAGATTATCGTAGCTACAGGTGCTAACCTGGCCGATAGAACAAAAATCCAGCGCGAGTTTTTCAGCCTTCGCAACTGTACGGTTTACGATAGTGATGCTTTCTGGTTCAAGTGCCAGCAGTGGTGCGAGCACACCACGTGCTGCACCACCCGCACCCAGGATCAATATTTTGCTGCGCTGGACGAGAACCTCGTGATTAACTATCAGGTCCCGGGTGAGTCCCGCGCCGTCAGTATTGTCACCTGATATTTCACCGTTTTCCATGAATACCAATGTGTTGACCGCGCCGGCTTGCCCGGCCCTCGGGCTTGTTTGCTGGCAAATTCTCCATGCCGCTTGCTTGAAAGGTACCGTGACATTCGCACCCTTCAAACCTTGCTGCTGTAGTTTTCGAATCTGTGCTGGGAAATCATCGATGGGAAGTTCGATGGCTTCATAACTCATCTGCTGCTGTGTCTGCTCGGCAAAAGCGCGATGAATCTGTGGTGACAGGCTATGGGCGATCGGGTTGCCGACCACCGCATATCGATCAATGCTAACCCGCATATTGTATGAAGGGGACGGAGCTCAGGGGAAATCTGGCAAACAAGGTTGATTGATCGCCCGCCGATGCATAGCCATAGCTACGCGTCAAGGGAGATCGATCAAGATCGCCTACAGGGATGTAGCGATGCGGCGTTCCGATGGTAGAGCACCAAAAGTAGGCGCTTTTAGGCGACCGCAGGAGCAGCTTGCCGGGAGTAGCAAGATTTTTCCTGACTGCGTTCAGGTGCAAACTGTATTTTTCCTTATTCATGATTTTCGTGTCTAATTGTTTGAAATTAATGATAAATATCGTAAGTCGTTACCGCCTTCGTGCAATATGCTGGTTAACTGCTTGTTCGGCCAATTAATCTTCCTGTAACCATTTAGCGGCGGCTTTCGCATAGTAAGTCAGAATGCCATCGGCGCCCGCGCGTTTCATAGATAACAGGGCTTCAAGCACGCAGGATTTCTCATCGATCCATCCATTTTGCGCGGCGGCTTTTAACATCGCATATTCGCCACTAACCTGATATACGAAGGTCGGAAATTGCAACTCCTGGCTCACGCGCTGGACGATATCGAGGTAAGGTAATCCTGGTTTTATCATTACCATGTCGGCACCTTCGTCGATATCCAGTGCGACCTCGTGCAAAGCCTCATTGCTATTGGCTGGATCCATCTGGTAAGAATATTTATTACCGCTTCCGAGGTTACCAGATGATCCCACGGCATCGCGAAATGGACCGTAGAAACTCGACGCGTATTTTGCCGCATAGGCCAGAATGCGGGTATTTACATGCCCATTACTTTCCAGCGCCTGCCGAATCGCACCGATACGACCATCCATCATATCCGAGGGTGCTACCACGTCGGCGCCGGCCTTTGCATGCGACAGGGCCTGTTTTACCAGGACTTCGACTGTTGCATCGTTAGTCACGTAACCTTCTTCGTCGAGTAAGCCGTCCTGGCCGTGGCTGGTGTAGGGGTCCAGCGCAACATCGGTAATTATGCCAAGGTCGGGTACCGATTTTTTTATTGCGCGTATGGCCCTTTGCACCAGGCCATCGGCATTCCAGGCTTCAGCCGCGTCGTCGCTTTTGGCGGCGGGCGGGGTAACCGGAAACAGTGCTATCGCCGGAATCCCCAGGTTGTGGACTGACATCGCATCTTCCACTAACAGATCAACACTGAGGCGTTCGACCCCTGGCATGGACTCTACTGCTTCACGTTCTTGTGTCCCTTCAAGCACAAACACCGGGTAAATGAAATCGTTTGCTGAAAGGCTGTTTTCGCGCATCAGTCGCCGCGAAAAATCGTCTCGACGCATGCGGCGTTTGCGAATGATAGGGTAGTGCGACACGATAAAACCTCGCTAGTGTTTAATAATTACAATATGGCACAAAACTCGATTATATTAAAATCGATTGATTAAAAAACCTTGGGTTTTCTGAGATAACGGAAATCTTTAGGCATCAGGTTCACCAGCAAGGTGTCGGATCAAGAAATAATAGAGGTAGCCTTAATCAGCCAGCACAATAACTTTTAGTTTTTGTGAGGCGCTGATAGTTCTATCTGGAAAAGCACGATTGAGTAGCCGCAGTATATTTTCTGCATCATGGTTAATCGCACTTTGAGACGCTAATGAAGAATATTTATCGCCCGCTTTGACTTCGATGATTTTCAGCATTGGGGTCCTTATATCTTTAATCTGTTTATCGCTGAGTCGGCTGAAACTTGCATTGATTGCCAGCAGCTCCAGATCTGTTGCGGCAAATTTATCGCTGGCACTGGTCCCGGCGATAAATAATACCTGCTTTTCATCGAGTTTGATCGCGCTGATACGAGCGGGCTGGGATTTCCCTGCAATACTGGCCTGCGAGCGCGCGGTGACGCCATAAGCCATATTCTCTACCGACAATTTGCTATTATTGGTCAGACGTCTGAGCAAGCCGGTACTATTTTCATCTTTCCCCAATGTTTGCAGACTGAGCTGTGCTAACGCACCACTTTCATGATTACGGGCAAATAAACTGTTGGGATTATTAGTCACTTGCCAGTGCCTGGGAAACTGTAAGGCGATACCCAATTTCGCGTGCATAAAACGGTTTTGCAATATCACGCCCTGATCGGCGCTTTGTCCCCAGGCCAGGCCGTCAATTAATTTGAAATAGGCTGCCTGGTTATTATCACGATATTGCACAGGGGAAAGGTTTTTAGCTGCACGTATGACAGTTTTGAGGCGTTCGTCATTCTTTGGGTGTGTGGAATATACGCCGTGATAAATATTCGCCGGCCGATTTTGCTTTTCGGCCAGAGCTTTTTCATACAGTTCCTGGTCCTTAAGGACACCGATAACGTTGATCATGACTTCCGGGTTATAGGCCGACTTATGCAGGTATTCGGCGCCTAGTCTATCGGCTTCGAGTTCATGTTTACGCCCATAACCTCGGGTAATGCCGGTGCTCAGCTGTTTACTCAATCGCCCGAGTGACTCGCTGCCGGTAGCGGCGGTGATTAATACATTGAGTAACCCAGAAGCAAGTTGACCGGATTGCTGACGTACCGAATGACGCGCGGTGACGTGGCCGATTTCATGACCGAGCACACCGGCCAGCTCGGCCTCGTTATCCAGATAAGCCATGATGCCACGCGTGATATAGACGTAGCCACCGGGTAATGCAAAGGCGTTTATATCGGGTGAATCGAGAATGATAAAATGAAACTTGAGATGGGCGCGATGACTATTGGCCGCGAGTTGCTGTCCGATTGTATTGACATATGATTGTAAATCAGCGTCATCATATACGCCGTATTGTTCGATAATAGATTGATGATATTGTCGACCCTGGGCAACTTCTTCTGATTCACTTACCGTGACAAAATCGCGATTTCCGGTAACCGGGTTGACGGCGCAAGCGGATAACACCAGCGAGAGTATTAAAGGGATGTAATTGCGATAGCGACCTATCATCGCTCTATTGTAACTATTAACCCGGCGATAATACGACATATATTATCACCGGGTTAATAGGATCCGGGCTATGGGTAAGCTGAATTTTATTGCAGACAAAAAAAAGGGTGCATCGAGCACCCTTATTGGAAGTTGGTACTGACTATTTACCGTAACGCTGACGAAACTTATCGACCTGTTTCGCGGTTTGCAGTATATGCTGCTTGCCGGTATAAAATGGGTGTGACTGGCTTGAAATTTCCAGTCTCAGTAACGGATATTCGTTACCGTCTTCCCATTTGATGGTTTCGCGAGTTGGCACGGTAGAACGAGTCAGGATCGCGAATTCGGAGGAAATATCCTGAAATACGACCTCTCTATACTCTGGGTGAATATCTTGTTTCATGTCCTGCCCTGATGCCTTAACGGTTTTTAAGGGCGCGAATTCTGACCTTTTATGCCGAAAAGTGCAAGTGTTTTTTGGCTGCAGTTAACCACTGTAATCCCCGGGCCGAGGCTATTTTATTTCATCGGTGAATGGTGGTAAGCAAAGTTCTGATTTATGATTCCATTATTTGGCACTAATCCGGAAAATACGCGGCCAGGAAAGCTAGCTATTCACAGGTCTATATTAGCAGTTTCTGATGGTTTGTTAGGCGCTTTTGTTAAAGTAAAATCTAACTAATTTTACGTAAAACATTGAGCGGATTGTTGCCTTTACGCTTATCCACACATCCTGTGGATAACACTGTGGATAAATCCGAGAAGAATTGCTGAAAGGCCTATAAACATTGGGGTTTTGTTAGAATAGCTAGTTTTTGATCAATCAATATAAGTCTTTAAAAATCAGTAAGTTATGTAAATTAGAAAAAAACTGAATTTTTTTAAAAAATCCGGTTGACAAAATCTAACAAATTATTCTAGTTGTGTATAAATTTTACTTCAGAGCTAAAAAAAGGTTGATTTTTGCTTATTTTTAGATCCAGGAACATCGATTGAAGGTCGTTATGATATTGAAAACCACGCTCAGTGGGACAAATATGACCTTCGTCGAAGTTTACCAGACCCGATTGGCTGGCTTTTTGTATCGCAGGCAGTATTTCGCTGAATGATAATCCGGTAGAAGCGATGAATAAATCGACTTCGAACCCATTGGTAAGTCGCAGTGCATTGAGCATAAACTCAAAGGCCAGATCGGATGCACTCAACTCGATTTCGTTGCAAATCGAGTTTCGCCCTTCAGATGCCAGGTAGGCAGTGGGTTGACGCTGGCGCATACGCCGTACAACTTTGTTTTCACCAACCTGGGTGATTTTGCCATGCGCACCGGCACCGATACCCAGGTAATCACCGAATCGCCAGTAATTCAGATTGTGTCGGCACTGATGCGCATTATCGCTATACGCCGAGATTTCGTATTGCTGGTAACCCTCACTCGACATCAATTTCTGGCAATCGCCCTGTTGCTCCCATGCCAGATCATCATCCGGCATCAGCGCGGGAGGTTGATGATGGAAAAAAGTATTCGGTTCAATCGTCAGCTGATAATGAGAAATATGTTCAGGCGCAAGTGATATGGCCTGTTGCAGGTCGGCAACCGCCTGCTGCACGGTTTGATCTGGTAATCCATACATTATGTCGAGATTGATATTATCAAAGCCGGCCAGTCGTGCCGCCTCGAATGCCTGTAGAGCAAGATTTGCATCATGCACACGACCCAATCGGAATAAGTGGTCGTCGTTAAAACTCTGAACACCGATTGAAAGACGATTGACCCCCGATTTTCGATAAGCTCGAAAATGCGAAATATCTGCACTACCCGGATTCGATTCAAGGGTAATTTCGGCACTTGCCGACAGGTTTAGAAGTGCTCGCAATCCTGAAAACAGCCGATCGATTGCATCACCGGAAAACAATGACGGCGTGCCGCCGCCGATAAATATTGTTTCCACCGGGCGACCCCAGATTAGCGGCAGATCCTGTTCCAGGTCGTTGAGTAACGCGGCAATGTAATCATGCTCGGGTATTGTATCGACCTGGTGCGAATTGAAATCGCAGTAAGGGCATTTTTTTTCACACCAGGGCAGGTGTATATAAAGGCCCAGTGGTGGATTTTGTCGAATCTGCATCAGGCTGGTGGCAATCTTTCGAGTAAAAGCCTGAGCGCCTGACCACGGTGGCTGATTCGATTTTTTTCATCGGCACTGAGTTCGGCGCTGGTACAGCCGTACCCGGGCAGGTAAAAATAGGGGTCGTAACCGAATCCACCACTGCCCCTGGCTTCAAGAACGATCTTGCCTTCCCAACTACCCTCGCAGATAATCGGTGAGGGGTCAGCCGCATTGCGCATATAGACGATGACCGCCTGATAACGGGCGCTACGCTTTGCTTCGGGAATCGAACGTAATTTTTCCACCAGCAGCGCGTTATTCGCATCGTCGCTGGCATTGTTACCTGCGAACCTTGCGCTATACACCCCGGGTTCGCCGTTTAAGACATCGACGACGATGCCCGAGTCGTCTGCCACCGCGGAGTAGTCGGTATACTGTGCGGCATGGCGCGCCTTTATAATCGCATTTTCGACAAAGGTGGTGCCGGTTTCGGCAACATCGGGTAGGTTGAAATCTGCCTGTGGAATTATCTGATAGTCAGAGTCTTTTAGCAGTGCCGAGAGTTCACGCAGCTTGCCGGGGTTGCTGGAAGCGAGTACCAGTTTTTTCATGCCTGTATTTGCAATTCAAAAATTTCCTGAACGCCTTTTCGTGCCAGCGCCAGCATATTATTCAGTTCCTCGTCGGAAAATGATTCGCCCTCTGCGGTGCCCTGTACCTCGATAAATCCACCGTTGCTATTCATAACAATATTCATATCGGTATGGGCGCTACTATCCTCGGCGTAATCGAGGTCTAACACGGCCTGTCCCTTATAGATACCGACCGAAATAGCAGCGATCTGGCATCCGATCGGGGTTTGCTTCAGATCACCTTTTTCTAACAGGGTCTGAATCGCGTCTGATAAAGCCACCCATGCGCCGGAAATTGAAGCAGTTCGTGTGCCGCCGTCGGCCTGAATCACATCACAATCGATAGTGATAGTTCTCTCGCCGAGTTTTTCAGTATCGAGCGAAGCGCGCAATGCACGACCGATCAAACGCTGGATTTCCATGGTACGACCACCCTGTTTTCCCAAGCTCGACTCCCGGCGCATGCGGCTACCGGTAGATCGTGGCAGCATGCCGTATTCTGCAGTCACCCAGCCCGTACCCTTCCCCCGTAAAAAACCAGGCACGGTATTTTCTACCGTAGCAGTACAAATGACTCGAGTATCGCCGCATTCGATCAAAACCGAGCCTTCGGCATGTTTGGTGTAATGCCGAGTGATTTTAATCGGGCGTAGTTCGTCGTTTGCTCTGCCACTGGGTCTCATGCATCGGTCTCCGGAAAAAGAATCGGGATTATACTGATCATGCGCGTCGGCGTCAGCGTTCAGTTCCTAAAATTTAATCCGGGGATTAAATAGTGCGCCAGTTTATGCATGCCCCGACTAAATAGGCTATTATTCGCGCATTTTAAACAAAAGAGAATATTATTGTGCTAAGGAGTATGACCGCATTTGCCCGCGTACAGGAAACATGCGATACCGGGACGCTGACCTGGGAAATTCGCTCGGTCAATCACCGCTACCTGGAGCTCGGTTTGAAGCTACCAGACGATTTTAAATCACTGGAACCCGAAATCCGTAAGTTGATGTCGCAGTATTTGAAACGCGGAAAAATTGACCTTGGTTTGCGTTATAAACTGAATCGGGCCGAGGATGGCGAAGTCAGGCTTAACCAAGAAGTCGTGCATAAGCTGCGACAGGTCGAACAGAATATATTGAATATCGTACACGAAGGTAGGAAGCTCTCGGTGGCAGATATTCTCGCCTGGCCGGGTGTTATTTCCGAAAGTGAAAAAGACCTTTCAGCGCTGGTCTCACTGGCACTATCGAGCCTGGAAAAAGCACTCGGGCAACTGCTAGAGACCCGTGAAACGGAAGGCCAGGCACTGCAAGAAATGATCACTTCGCGCTGTACCCAGATCAGCGATATCGTGCAACAACTAAGGACACATCGGCCGACGATGATGGTTGCGATAGGTGAGAAATGGGAAAATAATCTGAAGGAAAAATTGAAACAATGGAGCGAAAGCGCGGACAATAATCGACTCGAACAGGAACTTGTAATCATCGCGCAAAAACTCGATGTCGACGAAGAGCTGGATCGCATCGATACTCATATTTCAGAAGTTGGAAAAGTTTTGAAACGCAAGGAAGCAGTAGGTAGACGACTCGATTTTCTGATGCAGGAACTCAATCGTGAGGCCAATACACTTGGTTCAAAGTCGCAGGATAGTCAGACGACACAATGGTCGGTCGATTTGAAGGTGTTAATCGAGCAGATGCGCGAGCAGGTTCAAAATATCGAATAATGTATTTTACTCAACTAACACTGTGAGTGTTGATGAAATTTAAACTACCGCTTTTCAGTGCAAGTTTAATCATTGGGCTGGCACTTGTTTCATTGTTAGCCTGGAGTTGGTCCCTGCAGCAGGTGGTCCAACAGGAAAATCGTATTCAGTCCGCCGCACTCAAACAGCTGTGGCAGTCACAAATCGCCCACTATCAACAGAAGCAACGCCTCTGGCTGCAATCCCAGTATTACCTGATTAGCACCCTGCTCGACTCTAGTGACCAGGATCAACGCTTACAGGCTTTCCTGTGGGGATATTACCAGAGAAATCCAAATATCTGGTCGGTGTCGCTGATCAAATTTGACAAAAATGGCGAAATAAAATCCTATCCTCCGAATCCAGGTTGTCTGAATCTGCAGCAGAGCAATTTACAGGATTTTGAAAATTATCTGGTACCGCGTATTACCAGCTGTCGCGAGGTCGATAAAGTCTTGCTGGAAATTGTAGGGCCCGTTTCCTGGTCAAGTAGCAACTCGGTTCTAATCGTGAGTATGGATTACTTCAGTTTTCTGACGGAATTTTCAAATGTAGCGGAAATAAAATTGCAGTTGAACCCGGGTTCCACGGGTGCGATCGAATATACCGAAGTTACTAATTCTATCGATGGCTCTGATATGTTGACAATATTACTTGAGGAAGAAGGGCTATTGTTTGGCAAGCTACATTTGAGCAAACAGCCACTGCTTTATTTTGATCTGTGGATCCAACAAGTGTTCCCGGTGCTGATAATACTCGTATTAACAGTGTTGTTGGTGTACAGCCAGTTTAATCGGTTATTGATTAAACCGTTACTGATCCTGGCAGAAAAAATGCGCGATACTGCAGTTACTCATTATAGCGGCAAACGCGGTAAATCCAGGCCAGTCACGCCGGGACTTAAGGTAATGCACGAGTATTTTCATGCGCTACAGGGCATGGCCAAACACGATCCACTGACCGGGCTGAACAACCGTATTATTTTTGAAGACCGTTTAGTACAGGCGATCAACGAGGGCAAACGCTCGGGACGAAAATATGCGCTGATACTGATAGATATCACTAACCTTGACTCGATTACTCACCTGCAGGGTCAGTACCTGGTCGACGCGTTACTCAAGCAAATTGCCGAGAATCTACTGGCCAGTTTGCGCGAATCAGACAATATCTCGCGATTCGATAATAGTATATTCGCGGTGTTGGTAGAAGTGCTTGATCCTGATCAGTTAGTCAGCCTGGTGGAAAAAGTTTACGAGGCATTGGTAGATCGGTTCCTTGTTTATGGTCGAGAACTTGATGCGACTCTGGGCATGGGTATAGCTGTTTACCCGGAACATGGCTCCGATTCAGATCAACTGTACCGTAATGCCAGTTCGGCGCTGATAAAGGCCGAAAAAAGTGAATGGCCGATTGTTTTTTATAAAGGCCTCGAAGATGACACCGACTTCTCGGGATTCACCCTGATTCAGTCTTTGCGTCAGGCTATAGAAAACAATGAGCTGAAACTGGTATTTCAACCGGTCATTGATCTGGAAGATCACAGCACAGCATATTTTGAAGCTTTGTTGCGCTGGAGATATCCAGAAACGCACACGTCCTCGATAGAACGCACGATCCAAATCGCCGAGAAAAATCAACTCATCAAACCGCTGACTAACTGGGTTATTGCGGTTACCTGTAAATTACTCAGTGAATTAAAAATCGAGGAACTGGTGATAGGCATTAATCTGTCTATGATTGACTTGCACGACCGCCATTTACCGCGGCGCATTGAGAATTATTTAAAGCAATATGACGTCAAGCCTACGCAAATCGTAATCGAGATTACAGAAAGCCAGATTATGCAGGAACCCGAGGAAGTGATAGAGATTTTGAGCCACCTCGGGGCGATGGGATTATCGCTTTCGATCGACGATTTTGGTACCGGACAGGCATCCTTGACCTATTTGAGAGATTTGCCGGTAGAGAAGTTGAAAATAGATCAGTCTTTTATCCGAGATCTTGCCGCCGACCCAGAGGATCAGTTGATTGTCAAAGCGACGATCGAACTCGCGCATACGCTCGATATGAAAGTTATTGCAGAAGGCGTGGAAACATTCGCCACAAACAATATTTTACGCGAAATGAACTGCGATTATGTTCAGGGCTATTATATTAGTCGGCCAATCGAAGCCGAGCAGATACCGGAGTGGTATAAGCAGACTGTTTAGGGAGTCTCTGATCAGTTCGTGAATCACCAGCTGCTGGTTAATGAGCTATCCCTTCGTCGCCTACAAGGATGTGGGCGAGGTGCGTGAGCAGGATCGGAAGCTTTACAAATCTTACGAATAGAGTGACTAAAGCTGGCTCCTCCATGAGCGGAGCGACAGCTTCGGGTCTTCGCTGCAATTTGCGGGCTAGATCAATCCGCGTTCCGAAAAGCACAAGGTTTCATCGCCGATAATGACGTGATCAAGGACGCGAATATCGACCAGCGCCAGGGCTTTTTTCAAGCGTTCGGTAATCTGAATGTCCGCCTGGCTCGGTTCGGCGACACCCGACGGGTGGTTATGTGCCAGAATGACACCGGCCGCGTTATCGGCCAGTGCCTGTTTAACGACTTCGCGCGGATAAACGCTTGCGCCGTCGATGGTACCGCGGAACATTTCACGAAACGCGATGACGCGGTTACGATTGTCAAGCATCACACAGGCAAATACTTCGTGTTGGCGGTCACGCAACTGACTATGCAGATAAGCCATAGTGTCTGCTGGGCTGGATAAACAATCTTTTCGTTTTAGTGATTCGGAAAAATGCCGATTGGCCATCTCCATGACCGCCTGTAGTTGGGCATATTTGGCGTTGCCTAGTCCTTTGTGCCGGCAGAATGCGTCCCGGGGTGCAGTTAATAGCGCGCGTAAAGATCCAAAGTCGGTGAGTAATTGTCGAGACAGGTCGACCGCCGATATACCCGCTATACCAGTGCGTAGGAAAATCGCTAATAATTCGGCATCGGAGAGGGATGGAGCGCCTTTCAGCAGTAGTTTTTCACGCGGTCTTTCTTCGCTAGGCCAATCAGTAATCGCCATTTGTAATCCTTTACGTTGTGTCCACTTGCGCTAAAATAGTGCATATGGAACAAATGCTCAAGAAAAAAATTCTGCTCGGGGTGACCGGAGGTATTGCCGCCTACAAATCGGCCGAGTTGATTCGTCTGTTAATCAAGGCAGGTGCCGAGGTGCGTGTGGTGATGACTGCCGGGGCTACTGAGTTTGTGCAACCACTGACTTATCAGGCGCTGAGTGGTCATCGCGTTTATAGCGATATTTTTGACGCCGAAGCCGATTCGGCGATGGACCACATCGAGCTCGCACGCTGGGCCGACCTGATGATTGTGGCACCGGCGTCGGCTGATTTTATCGCCAAGATGCGTAACGGTTATGCCGATAATTTACTGCTCACCCTGTGTCTTGCCAGTAAACGGCCGGTGGCTATTGCACCGGCGATGAATCAACAGATGTACGCCAACCAGGCAACTCAGGAATATAGAGCAACTCGCTGCCCGGGCAGTATTGATCTGGGGTCCCGACGAGGGGGATCAAGCCTGTGGTGATATCGGACCGGGTCGCATGCTGGAACCGGATGCGATATACGCACGGATCGTGGAATGCCTTGGTCCTGGAAGGCTAATTGGCAAACAGGTTTTAATCACTGCCGGTCCGACACGTGAGGCGATTGATCCGGTGCGTTATATTAGTAATCGCAGTACTGGCAGAATGGGTTTCGCGTTGGCTCAGGCCGCCCAGCAAGCGGGTGCAGAAGTGACACTGGTAAGTGGTCCGGTAGTCCTCAAAGAACCACCCGGTGTTGAGCGTATATCGGTGACGAGCGCAGTTGAAATGCGCGATGCGGTTTTCGAAAGAGTAGCGCGGGCCGATATTTTTATCGCCTGTGCTGCTGTTTCAGATTATCGCCTGGAAGCGGTGGCAGCACAAAAAATTAAAAAAACCGCACAAAAAATCAGCCTTGAATTAACGCCTAACCCGGATATTGTGCATGAAGTGACCCAGCTTAAGAATAAACCTTTTACGCTCGGGTTTGCGGCAGAAACCGAGAAGGTTGAGCAACATGCGCGTGAAAAATTGCAACGTAAAAATCTGGATATGATAGCGGCGAACCAGGTGGCCGCAGAACAAACTGGTTTTGAAAGCGATACCAACGAATTAATCGTAATCTGGTCTGATGGGAAACAGTTGTTGACCTTGAACGATAAAAATGAAATCGCCAGACAGCTCATCGATCTGGTTACCGACCATTATATTGCCCTCAACCCGGTCGACGACTAAAGTACCGAAATACAACAGGCTAAATTAAATGACAGTAAACAAGAGCAGTGTCGCCGAAATTCTGATCGAAGCTCTCCCCTATATCCAGGCGCTCGATCAGAAGACCGTTGTGATTAAATTTGGCGGTAACGCAATGGTTGACGAGCAATTGAAAAGTAGCTTTGCGCAGGACATCGTGCTGTTAAAACAAGTAGGCGTTAATCCGGTTATCGTCCACGGTGGCGGTCCACAAATTGGTAAACTGCTAGAGCAGATTGGTAAGGAAAGTCACTTTATTGAAGGCATGCGAGTGACTGACAATGAAACTATGGATGTGGTTGAAATGGTATTGGGTGGGCTGGTCAACAAGCAAATAGTAGCGCTGATCAATTCTCATGGGGGCAGGGCAGTCGGTTTAACCGGCAAGGATGGGGGGCTTATTAATGCTCGAAAAATGAAATTAACCAACGCCGATGCTGAAAATCAGGATCTCGGCCAGGTGGGAGAAGTCGACTCGATTGACCCTGCGGTGGTGAGAATGCTCGACGACGACGATTTTATTCCGGTTATCGCTCCGATTGGTGTAGGCAAAGACGGTGCTTCTTACAATATTAACGCCGACCTGGTGGCAGGAAAACTCGCCTCGGTACTCGGCGCGGAGAAACTCTTACTGCTAACTAATACATCAGGAGTACTCGACCCAGAGGGTAAACTGTTGACCGGAATAACTGCTAGCGAAACTGACCGCCTGATCGAAAAGGGCATTATTCATGGCGGTATGCTACCCAAGGTGAAATGTGCCCTTGATGCAGTTAAGTCCGGAGTTAAAACTAGCCAGATTATCGATGGCAGGGTGCGGCATTCGGTGTTACTCGAGTTGCTTACCGACAGTGGGGTAGGCACGCTAATTAAGGCTTGAACCGGTTGAGCAGAAAGGGGTGGGGGCGCGTATTATTAGTTTTTCAATAATCGAAATCGCGCTATATCAATTTCGAACTGTGCTTCAATTTTGAATTTTTCGCCCAGTTTGAGCGCAAGCTGCCTTTCGCGATTGTTGATCTTGCGGGTGGATTCTTCAATATTTTGCGCCAGTCCGCCAGGAACTTCCTCTCCGTTGGAGGTGTATTGCTTTTCGGCGAGGTTTTCAAATCGTAACAATCTCTCTTCCGTGGTAGCGAGACTTTTATAGATCAATCGGATTACCGAATCGAGCACTTCTATTCGATCATTTTTGACCCGGCTCATTTCTTTTTCTGAACTGAAGGTCAGAAATAATACCCTGTCGAGCCTGCCCTGGGTTTCTTTATTTTGTCTTATAATATCCCGTTTTGCCTGCGTTTCCCTTTCGGCTTCTTTGCTTGCTTTTATCTCCTCTGCTGTTTTGGCAGCAGCTTTAGTATTGATCACTATGCCCTGGGCATTCAGGATTTTGAGTTCTCTTTTCACCTGGTTTACAGGTACGCGATCGCTATAGCGAACCTCACCATTTTCATCAACCCATTTATAGAGTTTACCCGCACTCGCAGTGGCCGATATGCCAAGCAATATCAGGCAAACTAAAACCCCTGGGAAGGTTAAATTAGTATCGATAAGGCGATGAATCATAGCGTAAATGTAATGCTTTCTATTCCCGGCACCTCGGGCTCTTTATAACCGACTTTGGTGCACTTTAGTGATCTATAACTTATATATAGAGCATTATTGACTGTTTTTCACCGCTTGTTTGACCGCCGGTCAGAAGAATGGCTTCACTAATCCAGTAATGCCGTTATTGGTGAATGAACTACCTGGAGATAACTTTCGTTACCCGATGCGCTCACCAGCGCCGCAACACCGATATTATCGAGACGCCATTCCGGATTGATACTAATACTGTGTCGATTGTTATCTTTAAGTTTTAGCGCAGGACTCATGTAACGTACTACCTGTTGATGGAACAGTCGCTCGCCAGAGTTTTCGCCTCCTTTTACATCACTCATGAGTTGATTTTCGTAGACAAAATAACGGTGTTGGAGAGATTTTTCGGCAGCATCCGACTGCAATTCGAGCTGCAATGCGTCTGAGGTTTTTGAAATTGACAGCCTGAGTTTTATCTTCGCCTGCCGATTATTGACGCTGCGAATTTTTTCGATCACTTTTTTGGTGCCACGTGCCTCAATGCCATCGACGAAAAACTCGGGTGTATAAATTGATTTCTGCTGGTTATTAGTGCCCAGTTGCCGCTGCCTGCTGGTGTGCCTGGGACTGCCAAACCGGTCTTTCCAACCGAGGTAATCCCAGTAATCTACGTGAAATGCCAGTGCCAGTACGTCGAGCTCATCCTTTGGTAGATCGATTAAGGCCTGTAACCACTGATCGGCTGGTGGGCAACTGCTACAACCTTCGGATGTATAGAGTTCTACAACAGCGGTTTGTTGCCCATTACTCACCGCCGTTATTTTTTCAACAGCATAAGTTGGTGACGCGATCAGGCTGATTATCAGCAGTAGTCGTTTCATGGATAATCCCTGCCATAGTGGCGGTCAGTCAGGACTACGAATAGACCTGTTTTCTGACTTAGAGTTCAGGGCACCTCCATTAATTGTCTTTTTCCGCAATTACGGCGTCACCGATTTTTGCTCCTGCAAAATCGCCATACAGTACGTCCTGTACATAAGCGCCGTGCTGGTGCGCCAGCACGGTCGATCCTCATGTATATCATATACACTGCGGTTCTACGCGCGGTGCTTCCTCGCCTAAAGCGCCTACTTTTGATGCACTTACGAAAAAATCCAAATTATATAGAGGTACCCTTTAGTTGCAGCCGTACTGCTCGCGATAAGCCGCTACAGCCTGTAGTTGCGATGTCTGATCACTGTTGGTTAAATATTGAATGATATCATCGAGCCGAATAATAGGAATAACCTGCATCCCGAGTTGCTCTAGCTCCTGTATTGCAGATAGCTCTCCCTGCCCCTTTTCCTGGCGGTCGAGTGCAATGGTTACCGCGCTAACCCTGGCGCCAAGCGATTCGATTAATTGCATTGACTGGCGAATCGCTGTACCTGCGGTAATGACATCGTCGATAATCATGACGCGGCCCTGGATCGGCGAACCGACTGTTCTACCGCCCTCGCCGTGATCCTTAACTTCCTTTCGATCGAACGCGTAGGGGATATCGCGTGCATGATGTTGATACAGCGCGCTGGCGGTAATCGCAGCGAGTGGAATACCCTTGTACGCAGGGCCAAACAACAGATCGAATTCAACCCCTGCATGCTGGATGGCCGCAGCGTAAAATTCCCCCAGAGCCGCCAGATCAGCGCCGGTGTTAAATAAACCCGCATTGAAAAAGTAGGGACTCACGCGTCCGGATTTCAGGGTAAACTCACCGAATTTGAGAACGCCTCTTTGCAGACAGTATTCGAGAAATTGAGATTGAAATGCTTGCATATCATGTATCATAGCGTCTGTTTTTTTGAATGATAGTGATTTCAAGAACGGTTATGCGAGTAATATCGATCAATACCAACGGCATACGTGCTGCTGCGCGCAAAGGGTTTTTTAACTGGCTCGCTAAGCAGGGGGCTGACTTTATCGCTATTCAGGAAACCAAGGCACAAATCGATCAATTACAGGATCCGATTTTCCATCCCGAGAACTACCTGTGTAACTATTGTGATGCCTTGAAAAAGGGCTATAGCGGTACGGCGCTATACAGTTTACACAAACCGTTACAGGTGATTCGTGGATATGGCGAGTCTGAATTCGATAATGAGGGGCGATATCTTGAATATCGATATAAAAATCTGTCAGTGATTTCGCTATACGCGCCATCCGGATCGTCTGGAGATCATCGACAGGAATCGAAGGAGCGTTTCATGCACAGTTTTATGCTGCATTTGCAGGCATTGCGGCGTAAGCGTCGGGAATTTATCATCTGTGGAGACTGGAATATTGCACACCAGAATATTGATCTGAAAAACTGGCGCTCGAATCAGAAGAACTCCGGATTTTTACCCGGGGAAAGAGCCTGGTTAAGCGATTTGTTTGATCGGGTCGGCTTTGTCGACGGCTTCCGAACTGTCGATCAACGCGAAGAGCAATATACCTGGTGGTCGAACCGGGGGCAGTCCTGGGCCAAAAACGTTGGTTGGCGCATCGATTATCAAATTGTCACACCAGGACTCAAGGACAGTATTCAAAGTGCCTCGATATTTAAAGATGGTCGTTTTTCTGATCATGCGCCTCTGATCATGGATTATGACTGGTATATCGCGTGATTTTTAGCCGTTACAGTCACGACTGGCTTGAATCCTTTCTGGTATACAAAAATCCCAAGGTTGTCGCGATGCTGTTCCTCGGATTCTCTGCTGGGCTACCGCTGCTACTGGTGTTTGGCACCCTGTCCGCCTGGCTGCGTATTGAGGGTGTGGATAAAACCACGATAGGGTTTGTCAGCTGGGTAGCACTGGCTTATGGATTTAAATTTCTTTGGTCTCCGCTAGTGGACCGCATGCCGATACCCTTGTTCACCCGATGGTTGGGTCAACGCCGCAGTTGGATGTTGCTGGCCCAGTTCGGCATTATCTTCGGTCTATTACAAATGGCGATCAGTAACCCGGTGCTGCAATTACAGACCGTGGTGCTGTTTGCGATTGTCACGGCTTTTTCGTCGGCAACCCAGGATATCAGCATAGATGCCTGGCGCATCGAAACCATTGGTGAGGATTTCCAGGGAGCGATGGCCGGTGCTTACCAGCTGGGTTATCGCCTGGGTATGATCGTGGCGGGGGGCGGTGCTTTCACCTTGGCGCATTTTTACTCCTGGCCGGTAGCTTATCAAAGCATGGCCGCGATGATGTTTATTGGCGTAATCAGTGTCATGTGCATTGCCGAGCCGGACCATCGTTTAGGTGATGACGATGTGAAAGTAGAAGAGCTGGTAATCGAGCAAGTCCGTCGACATTGGCTGCTGCCAGCTAGGATTCAGCGACTGCAAAACTGGTTTATCGGTGCTGTGATCAGCCCTTTTGCCGATTTCTTTGCCCGTCACGGTCTGTTCGCGATCATCATACTTGCGTTCATCATGGTGTTTCGTATCAGTGATATCACCCTCGGAGTTATGGCCAATCCATTTTATATCGATATGGGTTACAGTGAACTGGAAATAGGCCTGGTGACCAAGACCGTGGGGCCACTGGTGACCATTGTCGGTGCATTATTAGGTGGCGTTCTGGTGATGCGCTACGGCAAAATGCGTATGTTGATGATCGGCGCTATTCTGGTAGTGTTGACCAACTTGTTATTTGCCTGGCTGGCATTGCGTGAAGCGGAGATCCTCTGGCTCATGGCGGTGGTCGGCGCTGATAACCTGGCCGCCGGTATTGCCACCACCACATTCATTGCCTACCTGTCTTCATTGACGAACAAGGCTTATACCGCAACCCAATATGCCTTATTCAGCTCGATTATGTTATTGCTAGCCAAATTTGTAGCTGGATTTTCAGGCTGGGTGGTCGATGCAAGTAGCTATCCACTGTTTTTCATCTATGCCGCGACCCTGGGATTGCCATCAATCTGGCTCATAAAAATTCTGATGAGACGTGAGATACAGGCAGGCCTATAATTATTATAGCTGTCATGTAAATCGGAGCCGATTGAAGTTATACTGCGCGCCTTTTCTGAACGATTGCCGTGATGCCTGACAATTCCAAACCGCCAAAACTCCCGGTTGTTCTCAGCTTTAACGTTCACGATTCCACCGGTGCAACCGGAACATCAGCCGATATCGAGGCGATTAGTAGCCAGGCCTGCCGCAGTTCCAGCGTGGTGACTTGCCTGAGTGTACAGGATTCGCAAATGGTTTCGAGTCTGATACCGATCGACGCCGATATTATTGTGCAAAGTGCGCGCGCGGTGCTTGAAGATACCCCGGTAGACGCGATAAAAATTGGTCTTATCGGCAGTGACGAGGGGGTCGAGGTAATCGACGAAATTTTAAAGGACTATACCGATATTCCGGTAGTTTACGACCCGATGCTATTGAGTAGCAGTGGCATGGAGCTCGCTGAAGACGATGTCATCGATGCGAGTCGTGAGTTATTAATTCCCCACGCCAGTATCATGACGCTGAGTGGGGAAGAGGCTGGCATGTTGTTACCCGAGGCCGACAATCCGGCGGCGATGATGAATGGACTGATGGATAAAGGCTGCGATCATATATTGCTCAGCGGCCGTAGAGAAGCTGGCGAAAATGTGATCAACACTCTATACCACAATTATCGTATTATCGAACAATTTGAATGGCCGCGACTGACACATGAATTTTACGGTGCCGGTTGTACCCTGTCAGCTGCCCTGGCAGCATTGCTGGCACAAGGACTGGATTGTCTGAGTGCCTGCCAGGAGGCACAAAGTTATTGCTGGCAGTGTCTCAAGCATGCTTCACGATATGGCATGGGGCAGTTTCAGCCGAACCGTTTTTACTGGATGCATGAAGACGAGTAATCGCTTAACGCGAATTTCTAATTATTAATTGCAGGAATCGAAATGTTAAAATCTGAATCCTTATACGAAAGGGCTACAAAAGTAATCCCCGGCGGCGTTAATTCGCCAGTACGGGCATTTAACGGCGTTGGCGGCACACCAGTATTCATCGATCATGCTGAAGGCGCCTGTTTGATCGATGCGGACGGTAACTCGTATATCGATTATGTCGGTTCCTGGGGACCAATGATTTGTGGCCACGCGAATCCGGAAATAATCGATGCGGTTTGCGCGGTAGCTCATAAAGGTCTCAGTTTTGGCACACCAACCGGGCTAGAGGTCGAGTTGGCCGAAAATATATGCTCGATTATGCCGAATATGGATCAGGTGCGTATGACTTGCTCCGGTACCGAAGCAACCATGAGTGCGATCCGATTGGCGCGTGGTTATACCGGTCGCGATAAGATTATAAAGTTTGAAGGTTGTTATCATGGTCATGCCGATTCGCTATTAGTCAAAGCCGGATCGGGTGCATTGACGCTGGGCGTTCCCAATTCACCAGGTGTACCAGCGGCAGTGGCGGAATTTACAATAACTCTTGAATACAATAACAGTGAGCAGGTAGAACAGGTATTTGGTGAGATCGGCGATCAAATCGCCTGTGTAATTGTCGAGCCGGTCGCCGGCAACATGAATTGTGTGCCGCCGGAGGATGGGTTTCTGGCAACATTGCGCAAATGCTGCGACGAGTCTTCAACAGTACTTATTTTCGACGAAGTAATGACCGGGTTCCGTGTGGGTTTGACAGGCGCACAGGGCCGGTATGGAATCAAGCCGGACTTGACGACACTTGGCAAGGTAATAGGCGGCGGCATGCCGGTTGGGGCGTTTGGCGGTAAACGCGAAATCATGAGTAATATAGCGCCAACCGGTCCGGTGTATCAGGCCGGTACGCTGGCGGGAAATCCGGTGGCAATGGCTGCCGGACTGAAAAACCTGGAGATTATTTCGCGCAGCGGATTTTACGATGAACTCGAACGTAAGACTAAAGCTCTGGTAGAAGGGATTTTGGCCGCGGCTGAAAGTAGGAATATTCCGATGCAGGCTAATCAGGTAGGCGCCATGTTCGGGTTATTTTTTACCGATCAGGAGCGCGTGAGTCGCTTTGCTGATGTGTCCCGCTGCGATGTCGATCGCTTCAAGCTATTTTTTCATGCAATGTTGAAGCAGGGTGTGTATCTCGCACCTTCAGCTTTTGAGGTTGGTTTCGTTAGTTCGGCGCATAGTGATGCGCATATTCAGCAGACTATTGATTGTGCTGATCGAGCGTTTGCTGGGTTTTAGCCTGGCGGTGCGTGTTTTAGTTTTTTTGTATTGAATTAATTTGTCCGATTTTTATTAAAATTAACATTATTTCGCACACCAATGCTCTATTTACTACGTAGTTAAGTAGAGTCTACTCAAAAAGTATAACTCATTGATTTATATATTATAAATTGGTTGTTTCGGGTATAATGGTGCATGATAAATCAACTTGCTAATCCAAAAGGCGTGCACCTATGATTCGTTATCGAAGCCAAAAACAGCTTGTGCTGGCCGATTTTGAATGGCCCTTCCAAGTGGCGCTCGACGAGCAAAATCGTTGGGTAAAGTTAAGTCAATGCATTCCCTGGATGAACTGGCAGAAGGTTATTACCGCAGCTTTTCTGCCGACCAGGGACGCCCGGCGAAAGATGCTCGACTGGTCATCGGCGCGGTGATTATCAAACAC